>Ga0208179_1000030_pt1 | contig 217155 bp, 199 predicted proteins | sample Malvired_Geostar_FD_184238 | JGI IMG/M metagenome (GOLD analysis project Ga0208179, IMG submission 184238) | Marine viral communities from the Global Malaspina Expedition - Malaspina viral metaG DeepMed_Geostar (SPAdes) (version 2) | ecosystem: Environmental > Aquatic > Marine > Oceanic...
CTATTGGGCTGGTGGTTGTCGGAGCGCTTCGGTCAGGGCGTCGATTGGCAGATGACCCACCGTACCTATACCGGGGTGAATCTGTTGGGCATGTTTCTGTGCTATACCAGCGAGGTGCGGGATCGGCTGCTGTTTTTCAACCAGCGGCAACTGCTGCGCCAACAACAGCGCACCCAGGCCCTGGCGGAACGTCTGCATCGTCTGAGCCGGGAGGACAGCCTGACCGGGCTGGCCAATCGGCGCTCCTTTGACGAGGCTCTGGATCGTGAATGGCGACGCTGCCAGCGTGACAAGCAGCCGCTGACTCTCATGCTGGTGGATGTGGACTGTTTCAAAGCCTACAACGATCACTACGGGCATTTGCAGGGCGACCGGTGTCTGCAGCAGCTGTCCAATGAATTGCGCCGTCACGGCCGGCGTGGCGGTGACGTGGTGGCGCGTTTCGGCGGGGAAGAATTTGTCATGCTGTATCCGGGCATCGGCGACACCGAGGCACAACAGCTGGCCGCGAGGGTATGCCGGTCGGTAAGGGCTTTGGCACTGCCCCATAGCCAAAATCCCGGCACCGATGAGGTGACGGTCAGTATTGGCGTGGCCGTGCTGGTGCCGACGCCCAACCAGACTCCCCGGGCGTTGCTGGATGCGGCGGACCGGGCTCTTTATCAAGCCAAACAAAGTGGCCGCGATACCTGGCGACTGTATGAGCCGCCGCCCAAAGTGCGGTTGGTCAAGGATGACAAAGGGTTGTAAGACCCGGAAGCAGGGTGCCTTCTCGGTGTACCGTACAGGATCCCGGCACCGCCTTTCATTCCGCCCCTCGTTCGCAGCGCTATCAGAGAAAATTCCGGGAAGATTTTCCTCGGGGCACACACACGGTAAGACGGCTTGCTGCGGCAATCAGCGCGCTTCGCGCAGCCGTTGCTGTTCGCTCAGGCGCGCGCGGATTTGCGTCTCGATCCCTTCGGCATCCAGGCCGGCCTGGGCCAGCAATGCATCCCGTTTGCCGTGGTGGATGAAGTGATCGGGCAGCGCCAGATTGAGCACATCGACCAGCAGCCCCTCCTCGTGGAGCAATTCATTCACTGCCGAGCCGGCACCGCCCATACGCTGATGGTCTTCCACGGTCACCAGCAGGGTATGACTGGCGGTGGCCTTGAGGATGGCGTCACGATCAAGCGGTTTTACCCAGCGCATGTCCAGCACGGTGGCATTCAGGGCTTTCCCGGCGTCCAGTGCTGCGGGGGTGAGGGCGCCAAAGGCCAGGATGGCTACCTGCTGGCCGTCGCGCAGGGTACGTGCCTGGCCAATGGGCAGGGTGTCCAGCGGTTTTTCAATCGCGACACCGGGGCCGGTACCGCGGGGGTAGCGCACCGCCGCCGGGCCTTCGTGCTGGTAGGCGCTACTCAGTAACTGCCGGCACTCATTCTCGTCGGAGGGTGCGGCGATGATCATGTTGGGGACCGTGCGCAGGTAGGCCAGGTCAAACACGCCGCCATGGGTGGCGCCGTCCTCACCGACCAGTCCGGCCCGATCCAGAGCAAAGGTCACATCCAGGTCCTGCAGGGCCACGTCGTGGATCAGTTGGTCATAGCCGCGCTGCAGGAAGGTGGAGTAGATCGCCACCACCGGTTTCTGGTTTTCGCAGGCCAGGCCGCCGGCCAGGGTCACTGCGTGTTGTTCGCAGATGGCCACATCATGAAAGCGATCCGGGAAACGCCGGCTGAATTCCACCATGCCGGAGCCTTCGCACATGGCCGGGGTAATGCCCACCAGCCGCTTGTCCTGCGCGGCCATGTCGCACAGCCACTGGCCAAAGATATCCTGGTACTTGGGTTTTTTGGGCTGGCTGGGGACGGCCACCTGGACCTTGGGTTTGGGTTCGATCTTGTTGATGGCGTGGTAGCCCACCGGGTCCGCTTCCGCCGGGGCGAAGCCCTTGCCCTTGGTGGTGTAGATATGGAGTAACTGAGGCCCCTCCAGGGCGCGCATGTTACCCAGGGTACGGACCAGCTCGTCCACATTGTGGCCGTCGATGGGGCCGATGTAGTTGAAGCCGATGGCCTCGAACAGCATGTCCGGGCTGACCATGTTTTTCATGCTCTCTTCGGTGCGGCGAATAAAATCCCAGGCCGCCGGCATGGTGGAGAGCACTTTTTTGCCCCCTTCGCGCAGGGCGATGTAGCTCTTGCTGGCCCAGATGCGCGCGAAGTAGTTGGACAGGCCGCCCACATTGTGGGAAATCGACATGTTGTTGTCGTTGAGGATCACCAGCAGGTTGGAGCGGGTATGGGCCGCATGGCTCATGGCTTCGAAAGCCTGGCCGGCGGTCATGGCGCCGTCACCGATAATGGCCACGGCACGGCGGTCACTGCCTGCCATTTCTGCCCCCAGTGCCATGCCCAGGGCGGCACTGATGGAGGTGGAGGAGTGGCCCACGCCAAAGGTGTCGTACTCGGATTCGCTGCGCTTGGGAAAACCGGACAGGCCGTCCTGCTGACGGATGCTGGTGATGCCTTCGCGGCGCCCGGTAAGGATTTTGTGCGGATAGCACTGGTGGCCCACATCCCATACCAGCCGGTCATCCGGGGTGTTGTACAGATAGTGGAGCGCCACGGTCAGTTCCACCACGCCCAGGCCGGCACCGAAGTGACCGCCACACTGGCCCACAGCGTAAAGCAGGTATTCACGCAGTTCGTCGACTACCTGCTCCAGCCGGGTGGCAGGTAGCCGTCGTAGCTCGGCGGGGCTGGTCAGGGTGTCCAGCAGCGGCGTGGCCGGGCGAGTCAACGGAATTTGCGTAAATGTCTTGGGCATAGAGATATGCAGCCTGAAATGCACGGCGAAATGAGTGCCTAGTATACCTTCACCGGGCGTCAGGCGTCAGTGATCGCGGGAGATGATGTATTGTGCCAATTGTTGCAAAGGTTGGGCGCTTTCTCCATAGCCGGCCAGGGTTTGTTGCGCCTGCTGGCAAAGCTCCCGGGCCCGTTGCTGGCTCTGTGCCAGGCCAAGCAGGGAGGGGAAGGTGCTTTTCTGCAGCTTTTGATCGGACCCGGAGGGTTTACCCAGCTGTTCGGTGCCGGCCGTGATATCGAGAATATCGTCCTGGATCTGGAAGGCCAGACCGATGGCGTCGCCAAACCGGTTCAGGTCGTCGAACAGTGCGGCATCATCCGCTTCGGCGGCGAAGTAGCCCAGCTGCAGGCTGGCAGTGATCAGCCGGCCGGTCTTGAGGTAGTGCATTTCTTCCAGTTCTGCCACCGTCTGCTGTTGGCCCTGGGCGAGCATGTCCTGCATCTGGCCGGCGGCCATGCCGTCCACGCCTGCTGCCAAGCACAGGTGGCGGATCATGGCGATGCGGGTTTCGGCACGATAATGCCCCCCGCTGGCGAGCAATTCGAAGGCGCGGGTATGCAGGGTATCGCCGGCCAGAATGGCAGTGGCCTCGTCAAAGGCCTTATGGCACGTGGGCTGGCCCCGGCGCAGGTCATCGTCGTCCATGGCCGGCAGGTCATCGTGGACCAGCGAATAGGCATGGATCAGCTCCACCGCGGCGGCGGGCACGTCAGCTTTGCCGGGTTCGGCGCCGGCCAGCTGGGCAGCGCCATAGACCAGTAGGGGGCGAATGCGCTTGCCGCCGCTGAGAGCCGCATAGCGCATGGCCTGGCTCAGCCGCGGGGCGGCGCTGATGGCGGGCACGAAGGTATCCAGTGCCTGCTCCAGGCGGGCCCGGCTGGTTTCTCCCAGCTGGTCCAGGGCGGGGAAGTTACTGGCCATTGTCTTCACCGGCAAAGGGAGCCGGTTCGGCGTCAGTGTTCTGTTCCAGCAGAATGCGCACCTTTTGCTCGGCCTGCTGCAGGGCCTGCTGGCACTCACGGGAAAGGCGAACCCCTTCTTCAAAGGCTTTCAGGGACTCTTCCAGCGTCAGGTCACCGGATTCCATCCGTTCCACCAGGGATTCCAGATTGTCCAGTGAGGTTTCCAGCGCGGGGGCTGCCTGCTTTGCCATGGGTCTCTCCTAGCCTGAGTATGTCACCAAATACGCGCTGAGCTATTCATCGGTGCGATGATAGCAGTTGGACAAGCGATTTGGGGGGTCCGGGTCAGTGCATCCGGCGGGAACAGTAATGCACAGGCGGTGGTGAATCAATTGCTATCTACCGATCTGCGGGGAGCAGGGGGAGCACTGTTCTATTTTTTTGATCATTTGCAAGTATCTGATAACGAAGGAAGAAATCGGGATTTTCAGAAGCCGTGAGAGATTGATTCCAAATGGTTCTAACCAGGGGGTTCCGGTGCCGGCGGGAGGCTGCTTATAGTGAAAGACCCGCCGGAGGCCGTAGACCGCTTCTTCCTCTGATCTCCTAAGCTATGGCGTCTCGTCTGCGCGTCACCGGCGGGATCCTTTTCCGCGCCAACGAAGCGAGTGATTTCCTGAAATTCAGCACCTCACAGGCCCGACCGATCGGCCCGGGCCCGTGGTGTTTGCGGCCGCACGGTACAACGCGGCGGGACGCCATTCAGAAATCGTAGCGCAGCCCCACCGTAAAGACCTGTCCGTCGCTTTGCACCTGATAACCGGCCAGGGGGTTAAAGCTGTCCGAGTTAGGGGTGTAGATCGCGTAGCCCAGCTCTTCATAGAAATATTCGGCAAACAACTTGAGTGCCTCGGTGTGCTGGTAGTCCACCCCCACATGGACGGAATCCCCCTGGAAAAAGGCTTCGCCTTCACCATCGCTTTCCTCTCCCTGGGCATACATGGCCTTGAAGGTGTACTTGTTCCAGCTGTAGGAACCATACAGGTTGTAGGTGACCGGATCCGGATCCTCACTGACACTGCTGTGGGACAACAGCTGTTCCACCTTGGCCGCGAAACGCCAGGGACCGGTGGTGTAGGTGGCTGAAGCGCCCACCTGATCCGCGCGGTCGCCGGAGTCCTGTTCGGTGTCCTGAAAGGCCGCTGCCAGTGTCAGCTTGTCCAGCGACCAGGACAGCGCGTATTGCATGGTGTCCAGGTAGCGGGTGCCGGCTTCGTCGGTCATATCCACCCCGGATACGGTGGCGGTGATGCCGGCCAGGCTTGGCGAGGTATAGGTCAGGGCGTCACGGCGAAAGGCGGACTGGGTCGCGTAGCCGGAGTAGAACGAACTGAAGAAATCCACCGGGTAAGCCACATTGTTGTAGTAGGCCAGCCACTGGGTGCCCACGGTGACGCTGCCGTATTGATCATGGGCCGCAGAAATCGTGGCGACGCGGGGCATGCTGTTGTTGTCTTCCTTGTAAAGCTCCTGGAAGAAAGTGGGATCCTCGGCACGCAGGCGGGCGGAGTTGATCGGGAACTCCAGTGTGGCGGTGATATCCACGTTGTCGAAGTCATTGTAGCTGGCGTTAACGCCAAGCCGGGAATAGGCATCACGCAGTCCCGTGTAGGAATCGTCTTCGCCCGGTTGCGCCTCATCCACCGAGACCGCTTCGGCCTGAATGCGTAACGAACCATAGGGGGTGACAGTCAACTCTGCATGGGCCGGCATGGCTGCCATGGCCGCGAGCAAGGCCGCGCTCAGCGGCAGGGTATGTGGGTGTTTCATCCTTGATCTCCCTTTTATTTCAGATTCAGACAATCAGTACCGGGCAGGAGGCCAGGCTGGCCACTCGCTGGGAGACACTGCCCAGAAAGTAACCGTCCACATCGCCGCTGGTGCCCCGTGAGCCCATCACAATCAGATCCACATTGTTGTCTTTGGCAAAACGGATAATGGCCCGGGATGGTCTGCCTCCCTTGACGAAGGCCCGTACATTTCGGGCGCCGGCCTTCGTGGCCAGCTGTTTGGCCTGATCTGCCACCGAAGACGCGTACTCCTTTAGCGCATCATCCGGCAGCTGCACATCATTGGGGCGAACCATGGAAAGGGATGCCTCGAAGAGGCTGTGGTGTTTGAAAACGCAAAGCAGAAGCAGCTGCGCATCATTGTCCTGCTGCAACCTGGCGGCATGTTCAAGGGCGTTGAGTGCGCCCTGTGAGCCATCGACGGGGACGAGAATTCGTTGATACATACCTGCCTCCTTGCGGGTCGTTGTCCGGTGCCTGATCAGAGGAAGAAAAGGTCACGTAGAAACAGGGCAATTTGCGGGAAAAAGATGACCAGCACAGTGGCACCCAGCAGCATTGCCACAAAGGGTGGCGTTCCCTTGATGACTTCCCAGTAAGGCCGCTTGAAAATGGCGATGGCGGTGAAAATGTCGCAACCGAAAGGTGGCGTGGCCGAGCCGACGGCCACCATCATGGTGATCAGGATTCCCACATGTACCGGGTCCAGTCCCGCAGATGCCACGGCGGGCGCAAAGATCGGGGTAAGAACCAGAATGACCACGATGGGGTCCACGAACATGCAGGCGATAAAGAAAGCCACCGCGATAGCAGTGAGGACACCGATCGGACCGGCTTCATTGATACCCAACGTGCCGAGAATGGTTTGCGGAATCTGGGCAAAGGAAATAATCCAGGAAAAACCGTTGCCCACCGCTACCAGGATAAATACCACTGCGGTGATCAGGCCCGTGGATTTGGCGATGGCATAGATATCCATGGCCTTGAGAGAGCGAAAAATAACGAACTCCAGTATCACCGCATACAGGACGCAGGCCGCAGCGGCTTCCGTGGGACTGAAAATGCCGCCATAAATCCCTCCGACAATGATGACCGGAAAACCCAGAGGCCAGAGCGCCATGCGTACTGAAGAAAGGCGTTCCCCCCAGCCGGCTTTCGCTTCTGTGGGCACGTTCTGGGTGTGGGCGTAGATCACACAATAGATGGAAAAAAGCAGCAGAATCAGCAGGCCCGGACCGATCCCGGCGATGAACAATTCGGCAATGGAGGTGCCGGTAATGACACCGTAAATAATCATGCCGATGCTGGGCGGGATCAGAAAGGCAATGTCGCTGGCATTGATAATCAACGCCAGGGTAAAGGAATCCTTGTAACCCGATTCCAGCATCCGCGGTCGGAGCGGTGAGCCCACAGCCACAACCGTGGCCTGAGTGGAACCGGAAACCGCGCCAAACAGCGTGCAGGAGGCCGCGGTGCTGACCGCCAGGCCGCCTTTGATATGGCCGATAAAGGCCATCACCATGTTGACCAGACGATTGGCCGACTGACCGCGTGTCATGATGTCGGCGGCGAGAATGAACATGGGAACCGCTATCAGGGCGGTGGGACGAATGCCGGCCAGCATTTGCTGAATAAAGAAGTCCATTCTGTCGAAGCCGTCGAACATCATCACGAAGCCAACAACGGCGCCGACAATCAGCGGCACCATCATCGGAAACCCGAACAGCAACAGCGCCAGCATGACGAGAAACATGATCCAGGCCATCATTCGTCAGATCTCCGTTTCCTGCTCGTCATAACCATCCAGCACGGTGGTGGACAGATAAACGTCTCGAGAGAAGATATTCTTTATCCCGGCCATGAAGTACTGAATACCGGTGACCGTGAGGCCGACCGGCACCCAGAGATAAATCAGGTAAATGGGGAAACCCAGGGTCGGTAGTACCCGACCGGTGCTGTACACGGAATGGATGTAGCTGACCGAGTACCAGCACAGGAAAAACATGATTGCTGAGGTGACGAAACTGATCAGAATCATCATCAGCCGACGGATGTTTGTGGGGAAGATGTCGTAGATGGCAGACATGCGGATATGCCGGCCATGGCGGGCTGCATAGCCCAGTCCGGCGAACGTGATCATGACGATCAGGATGCGGTTGACCTCTTCGGAAAAATGCAGGCTTTCACCGAGCAGAAAACGGCCGACCACGTTTGCCACCGTATTGATGGCCATGAGCAGGACCCCGGTGGCAAGGATGATGGCTTCGACTTTGGCGATGCCGTTGTCGAGGGTGCCGAGAAACCCGGGCAGGGAGGATTTCTGTGGAGAGGGAGCCTCATCGTTCATGATTGCATCCTTCTGCAATGGCCGGTTTAACGGATCATCCTGATCCGTACCCCGGCTGGTCGTGGTGCGGGTTTGGCCGGGGAAACCCGTGAAATCATTTTTGCGTTATTCAGGGCTCCGGAGAGAGATGTTGCCGGGGCCGCCCATACAGGTGCAGGCCCCGGCGAGTCATTCCCTGTCTATTCGCTTTCTATGGCTTGAAGATCGGCCTTGAACTGCTCAAGCAGCTTGGCGCCGCTCTCGCCGGTCATCTCCACGAAGCGCTCCTCCACCTGTGGCGCACGCTCCCGGAATGCCTGGCGCTGTTCCTTGGTGAGGCGGGTAACGGTGACCTCGTCGCTGTCTTCAAGAATCTTGTCGAGCATTTTTTCGCCAAGGCCGGGTACGTAATTGGCGATATGATCAAAAGCATGCTCAGTGGCGTCATGTACCAGTGCCTTGTCCTCTTCCGACAGGCCATTGAAGAATTCCTGGTTTGCCATCATGGCGGTGGTGAACTGGTTATGACCGGTGAAGATAAGATTCGGGGAGACTTCATAAAGCCCGCCGGACTGGATCCAGAAAATAGGGTTTTCCTGCCCCTGGATAATATTGGTCTGCAGGGCGCCATACACTTCCCCCCAGGGCAGGGGCGTCGGTGTGGCTCCGAAGGCCTGATAGGTCTCGGAAAGCAAGGGGTTGGTCATGGTGCGGATGTTCTTGCCCTGCAAATCTTCCGGCGAGGTGATCGGTTCGTCGGCGGTGATGACCACTTCCCCCTCGGGATACATGGTCAGCAGTTCCAGACCCTGTTCGGCGTAGAGTTTGGGAAACATCTCGTTGATGGCCTTGCTTTCTTCAAAGAAAGTAACCACCTTTTCAGACTCCACCGGCAGCAGGTAGGGGATAAAGAAAATTTGTGCTTCCGGGATCAGGGAACCGGTAAAGCCCGGTGACTGGTTGACGAATTGCAGTACGCCCGCCTGGGTCAGTTCCATGATGTCATCGGATTCACCGAGCTCGCCAAAACGGTGAATCTGGACAGTATGCGCCGAGTTTTCCTCGATATATTCCTTGAATTTGTAGGCGAACACATCCTGCACATCACCTTCGTATTCTTCGTGGGCATAGCGCCAGTTCTGTCCCTGTGGCTCGGCGCTGGCGGCGGGTTCATCAGCGTTATCGCTGCATGCTGCCAGTGTCGCCATCATCACCGTGGCCGCGACGGCGCCTGCGAGTGATCGAATGGTCATGGTGTACCCTCACTATCTGGTTGACGGAAATTTCCCGCAAACAATGTTCGCAAACTCTTCCATTTTTTACGGACATCGTGGTTTACCTTGGCAAAGGAGAAACCGAAGTGCAAGAAACCGGGTCGCGTTTGTGATTTCCGGATAATGCCTGTGGCGGAGCCATGTGGTGGGTTCCGTAAAGCGGTTTTCGCGGTATGGAAGCCGCTGGTGCAGCGCGCAACGCGGGGCCGCGCGGGGGGTTGGCAAGAAATCATCACGGCGTGTCGGGGTGCCTTTCTGCTAGAATCGCCGCCATGAAACTCATACTTGCGCCCATGGAGGGCCTGGCGGACTTCTGGGTTCGCCAGGCCCTCACCGATGTGGGTCATTACGATTGGTGTGTCAGCGAATTTGTCCGCGTCAGCGGGCTGTTACTGCCACCCAAGGTGTTCTATCGCTGGTGCCCGGAGCTGAAGAATGGCTCGCGCACCCGGGCGGGAACCCCTGTGCATTTGCAATTGCTGGGCTCTGACCCTGCTTGTGTGGCAGAGAATGCGGCCCGGGCGGTGGAGCTGGGGGCGCCGGCCATCGATCTGAATTTCGGTTGCCCGGCGAAAACGGTGAACCGCCATCGCGGTGGGGCAGTGTTGTTGGACGACCCGGAGCTGGTGCACGCAGTGACCGCCGCCGTGCGTCGCGCAGTACCTCCCTCCATTACCGTCTCTGTGAAGATGCGGCTGGGTAATGAAGAAGATGCGCTGGCGTTGGACAATGCGCGAGGGGTGGAAGCCGCGGGCGCGGCCTGGTTGACGGTGCACGGCCGGACCAAGCGTCAGGGTTACCGCCCGCCGGCCTACTGGGATCGCATTGGGCACATCCGCCAGGTGGTATCGATACCGGTTATCGCCAATGGGGAAATCTGGACGCCGGAGGATGCCCGGCGCTGCCAGCAGGAAAGCGGTTGTGTCGATTTGATGATAGGCCGTGGAGCGGTGGCAGACCCGTGGCTGGTCAGTGCCTTGCGGGATGGTCGCGCCACGCGTTGGGAGGATATCCCGCCGGTGCTGAGCCGGTTCCTGGCCGATGTGATCGGCACCGGGACCGATGCCCAGGTGGCGGGGCGGGTCAAGCAGTGGCTGAGCTACCTGCGTCGGCAGTGGCCCCAGGCCGGGGCGTTGCTGGAGCAGATCAAGCGGGAATCCGACCCCCTGGCTATGGCCCCGTTTCTGTCGGCGGCGCAGCAGGCGGTGTCAGCGTAAACGGCTGGAACGGCGGCAGCACGAAAAAATCACCGTCGTGACGATCCGCCATGGCACGGAACGATGCATCCAGGTTGTCCATGGCCCAGGGCAGTGGTGCCACATCGTCACGCAGTTCCGCGAAAAAATCATCCCAGTGCACGGGGATCACCGTGTGCGCTCCCACCGCCTGAGCGGTTTCTTCCATAAATGCCTGTTGATAGGCCTCACTCTGTTTGCCCAGGCTGGCGCTGGCCAATAGCGCATAGTCGGCCTGGTAGCGATCCAGTTCCCCGGGCTGCATGCCTGCACTTCCCTGAATCAGCAGGGTTCCCGCCGGATGGCTGACGACCAGTCCGTAGCTGGTGCCTTCTTCCCAGGCGCCCAGGGGGGCTGGCGGGATCACCGGTTCGGTGACCTCTCCCTTGCCGGTCCAGTTTTCAATGGCTTGTGGCAAGGGCACGTGGCCGGCAGGAACGAAGTAGAGTGTGAAGTCCCCGAATCGATAGGGGTGGTGAGTCTGCACCGTGGTGATGCGCGCTTCCGGTAAGCCGCCACCGCGCCCCACCATGGCGGTGGACGCGGATCCCAACAGCTGGGCGCCGGTCCGTTGCGCCACCAGGGGGGAATCCATGGCATGGTCGAAATGGGTGTGCAGTACCGGGATGGCATCCAGTTTACGGATACCTGCCTGTTTGAGTGCGTTGTCGATACGTTCCGGGTTCGGCTCGATCAGACCAAAAAGCTGGGGGATGCTGACCCGGGAAAAGTAGCCATCGGTGAGCAGGTGGGTGGTGCCGTCGCTGATCAGTACGGTGCTGGTACCAAGGAAGGTCAGGGTCACGTCACCGGGTTGGGCCGGGGGATGCGGCTCGGCAACAGGCCAGTGATCCCGGGAGGGGGATAGCTGGAAAGACACAATGATAGCTATCGCTGCTACCAGAAGGGCGCCGATCATCCATCGCGCAATTTTCATGGGACATCCACTGTTGTTCTGTTGAAAGGCCGTTCCGGACCAGGGGCGCATTTTAACGCATAAGTACCATTCTGACAGGGAAACCGCCGCGATAGATGGCGGTCTGTCGCAAAGTCCCGGTCGTGCCCACGGATTTTCCCGTCAGCCTTGTCTCCTCCCCATCCCCTCTGTCTTTCCGGGCTTCGACTAAAGTCATACTGTGCCGCCGATGCCCTTTGGCTAGTCTTGATAGCGAGCCTATCCCGATATTGCGGATAGCCCGCTACAACGAGGACGCAGAGGGACGAGTAATGAAAGAAGAAAATGCCCGCGCCTATTGGGCTGCCAACCTGCGATTGATTTTGACCTACCTGGCTGTCTGGTTCGCCGTCTCCTATGGCTGCGGAATCCTGCTGGTGGATGAACTCAATCAGATACAGTTTTTCGGATTCAAGCTGGGTTTCTGGTTTGCGCAGCAGGGAGCCATCTATGTGTTCCTGGTGCTGATCATCATGTATGCGCGATCCATGAACAAGCTGGATCGTAAATTCGACGTCCACGAAGACTGAGAGGGGTAAGATTATGGATGTTCAAACACTCACCTATCTCTTTGTGGGCGGTTCCTTTGCGCTTTACATCGGGATTGCGATCTGGTCGCGAGCCGGATCAACCAAAGACTTTTATGTGGCCGGTGGTGGGGTGTCTCCCATTGCCAACGGCGCAGCAACGGCAGCGGACTGGATGTCCGCCGCTTCGTTTATTTCCATGGCGGGGATCATTGCCTACGCCGGTTACGATGCATCGGTCTACCTGATGGGGTGGACTGGCGGTTACGTATTGCTGGCCATGTTGCTGGCGCCCTATCTGCGAAAATTCGGCAAATTTACGGTGCCGGATTTTATCGGTGACCGCTACTACTCCAATGTGGCACGGACCGTGGCAGTGATCTGCGTGATCTTCGTTTCTTTCACCTACGTGGCCGGGCAGATGCGTGGTACCGGTATCGTGTTTGCCCGTTTCCTGGAAGTGAATGTCAATACCGGTGTGGTGATCGGTATGGCCATCGTTTTCTTCTACGCGGTGCTGGGCGGGATGAAAGGGATTACCTACACCCAGGTGGCCCAGTATTGCGTGTTGATCTTTGCTTTCCTGGTGCCGGCGGTCTTCCTGTCCATCATGATGACTGGCCATGTGCTGCCGCAGACCGGTTTCGGTGCCACCGTGCTGGACGCGGCCGGTAACGATTCCGGTGTCTATCTTCTTCACAAGCTGGATCAGGTGGTCACCGATCTGGGCTTTACGGCCTACACCGATGGTTCCAAATCCACGGTTGACGTGTTCTTTATCGCGGCTGCACTGATGTGTGGTACCGCCGGTTTGCCCCACGTGATCGTGCGCTTCTTTACCGTGCCTCGGGTAAAGGATGCCCGTATCAGTGCCGGTTGGGCGCTGTTCTTCATCGCCCTGCTGTACACCTCGGCTCCGGCGGTGGGTGCCTTTGCCCGGCTTAACCTGATTGATACGGTTCACCAGACCCAGTATGAGGAACTGCCGGAATGGTTCTATAACTGGGAAAACTCCGGGCTGATCGGCTGGATGGACAAGAACGGTGATGGCGCAGTGCAGATGAGTGCCGGCGCAGCCTTTGAAGGCAAGCCCACTTTCGCCGGCAGCCGTGCAGAAGTAACCGGTGCCTATGGCGAGCGTGTACTCACCAATGCACCCAGCGATAACGATGCGGAAGTGTATATCGATCGCGATATTATCGTGTTGGCAAACCCGGAAATCGGCAATTTGCCAGCCTGGGTCATCGCCCTGGTGGCGGCCGGTGGGGTGGCTGCGGCGCTATCCACTGCAGCAGGTCTGTTGCTGGTAATTTCCAGTGCCATTTCCCATGACTTGCTGAAGAAAACCCTGAAGCCGGATATTACCGAGAAGCAGGAATTGTTGGCGGCCCGTGGCGCAGCGGTGGTGGCGATTTGTATCGCCGGCTACTTCGGCATCAATCCGCCGGGCTTTGTGGCCCAGGTGGTGGCCTTCGCCTTCGGGTTGGCAGCGGCGAGCTTCTTCCCGGTCATCCTGATGGGTATCTTCTACAAGCGCATGAACAAGGAAGGGGCCATTGCCGGCATGCTTACCGGGCTTGCCTTTACCTTCTCCTATATCGTCTATTTCAAGTTCGTGTCCCCGGAGCTGAACAGCGCCGAGCACTGGCTGCTGGGTGTCTCTCCGGAGGGTATTGGTACCGTCGGCATGCTGCTGAACTTTGCCGTGGCCTTTGCTGTTTCCCGGGTGACGGCACCGCCGCCGGAGCATATCCAGCATATCGTGGAGGACATCCGTGTTCCGCGTGGTGCCGGTGAAGCTGTGGCGCACTAAAGAAAGACGTTGAGCCAAGCCGGTGTGGAAACAGTCAGTCCGCACCGGTTTTGCGCTTTCTGAAAGAAGAGAGGAGAGTGAAAAGTTGAAAGTTTAAAGTTGAAAAGCGGGCAGAGCATTTCTGTTCCTGCTGCGCCATCTCCGCGCTTTTACGCTTTGAACTTTCACCTTTTCACTAACCGGTCCGCCGCCATGATTGAACAGGAACTCGACCAGTATCCGTTCAGCCTGCTGGGAACAGCAGGCCGACATCGCCTGCATCAGGGCACGGATCTGTCCTATTACGAGCCCGGTGACATTATTCTCGAGGCGGCCAGTCCCAGCGACTATGTCTATGTGGTTCACAAGGGCAGCGTGGCAGAGCTGGATGTGAAGGCTCCGGATGGGCGCAGCCAGGTGGGGGTGTATGCTGCCGGGGATCTGTTCGGTGCCATCAGTGTGCTCAATGGCAAAAGCCGTTACCGTTTTCGCGCAGAGCAACAGACCCTCTGCCATCTGATTCCCGCAGCCCTGTTTCTGGAGTTATGCGACAGTGAGCCGGAGTTCGGCCGCTTCTTTCGCCAGAGCCTGGCGGAAAAAAGCCAGCGCCTGGCGGAGCGACGGGAAGGGGGTGTCACCCTGGCCGGGTTCATGCTGGCGCGGGTGGATCAGTGCATGCGCGAGCCGCTGGTCATGGCCGCCGACGGTACCCTGCGGGATGCGGTGACGGCGCTCAAGCAACATGGTGTGGACAGCGTGCTGATCCACAGTGATGACGGCTTTGCCATTGTCACCAAAACCGATCTGCTGACCGCCCTGGTGCTCAACGAGCAAAGTGCCGATACCCCGCTGGACGCGGCGGCAGAGCGGCAACTTGTCACCGTTCGCCCGGACGATTATCTGTTCACCGCGCTGACAAGCATGACCCGCCACAAGGTGGCACGGGTGGTAGTGATGGCGGGCGAGCAGGCGGTGGGGGTGGTGGAGCTCACCGATGTGCTCAGTTTCTTTTCCAGCCGCTCCTATGTGGTGGGTCTGGAAATCGAGAAGGCCGAATCCCTGGACGAGTTACGGCTTGCCAGTGAACGGTTGCCGGAACTGGTGGAAGCGCTGATGGCCCAGGGCGTGAAAATGCGCTTTGCCATGGAGCTTCTGGCTGCCCTTAACGGGCGCATCATGGCCAAGGCGTTTGCCATGGTGGTGCCGCCTGAACAGCACCAGGCCTGCCTGATCATCATGGGCAGTGAAGGGCGCGGGGAGCAGATCCTGAAAACCGACCAGGACAATGGTCTGATCCTGGCGGATGATCAACACTGGCTCCGCTGCGAAACCGATGCCCGGCGTTTTTCTGAAACCCTGCTGACCCTGGGCTATCCCCCCTGTCCAGGCAAGGTGATGGTGTCCAACCCGGAGTGGGTGGGTAGCCTGAGTCAGTGGCAGCGACGCATCCATGGCTGGGCGGCGGATGTGGGTGGCGAGGGACTGATCCGCATTACCACCCTGGTGGACGCCCATTGCGTGGCCGGGGATAACCGCTTGCTGGATAGCGTGCGCACGGCACTGTTCGACCGTTGCAGCGATGATGATCTTTTCATGGCCCACTTTGCCCGGCCGATCCTGCAATTCGCCACGCCATTGAACCTGTTCGGTTCCCTGAAAAAGCCCCAGCACGGTATCGATATCAAGAAAGGGGCATTGTTTCCGGTGGTTCATGGTGTGCGTGCCCTGGCCTTGCAGCACCGCATCGCAGAAACCTCCACCCTGGCCCGGCTGGAAAAGCTGGTGGCGATGAAAGTGTTGGAGCCTGGCTTTGCCGAGGACCTGGGGGAAGCCATGGAGCTGTTCAGTGAGCTGCGCCTGAATCATCAGCTCGAACATCTGCATGGTGATGCCATGAACATACCCGACAACCATATCGTGGTGCAGCGGCTGTCATCCCTGGAGCGAGACCTGCTCCGGGATGCCCTGCATCTGGTCAGTGATTTTAAACAGCGCCTGTCCCGTCGTTTCCATCTGGAGTACTGAGAATAGCCATGGGTGCAGGCAGGAGGATAAAAGGCATGCTGAGGCACTGGCGACGTTATACCGATCGACATCGTCACGGGCAGGGGCCCTTTGCCCATCTTTTTATGCCCTATCAGGGCGATGAGGTGATGGCCATCGACTGTGAAACCACCGGGCTGGACAGCCGCCATGCGGAGCTGGTTTCCATCGCGGCGGTGCCGGTGAAGCAGGGGCGGGTGCTGAGCAGCCAGGCGCTGGATATCAAACTGCAAGCGCCGGACAGTCTGGAAGGCAGTTCCATTCGTATTCATCGTTTGCGGCCGGTCGATCTGGAGGAGGGCGAATCCGTGGTCGCGGCGCTGGAGCAGCTGCTGGACGTGATTGGCAATCGCCCCCTGGTGGGCTGGTGCGTGGATTTCGACGTGGCCATGATCAACCGTTACCTGCGCCCTCTGTTGGGCTTCGATCTGCCCAATGCCACTATCGAGCTGTCCAGCCTGTATCAGAAAAAAATGCGTCACTGGAAACCGGAACTGGAGCCGGACCTGCACTTCGATGCCATGGCCGACGCCTTGCAGGTACCGGTCATGGAGCGGCACACCGCCCGCGGCGATGCGGTGACGGCGGCGTTGATGTACCTGCAGCTGCAGAGACCCGTGATGAATTAAGTTGGCGCTTTGCCAGGAAGGCGCCAACGGGTTGCGGAAGAGATAATGGAGAGGAATATGCTCTACGCCGAAAAAGTGGCCTTGATCGCCGGTCTCTGCATCGTGCTGTATGCCTACCTGCGTTACTGGCTACGGACCCGGGACACCCGCGGGCTGCTGATGTTCTGGCGGCGGGAAATGACACTCACTGCGAGTGAATTCAAGTGGCAACGGGCCGGCGTCGCCCTGTTGCTGGTCGCGGTGGTGCTACGCTTCGTCCAGGCGTTGCTATAAGCTGAAATCTGTATCCGTTTAACCGGGAGCGGCGGTGTTTTCATTGTGGCAGTTGAGCGGCCTGGCACTGGGGTATGTGCTGGTGCTGTTCGTGATCGCCTGGTGGGGTGACCGGGCGGCTCGACAGGGGCGTAAAACCTTTCAGAATGCCTGGGTCTACAGCCTGGGACTGGGCGTATATTGTACCTCCTGGACCTTCTATGGTGCGGTGGGTGAAGCCGCCCAGAATGGCTGGAATTACCTGCCTATCTATCTCGGTCCCATCCTTACCGTGCTGCTCGGTGGTGCCCTGATCTACAAGATGGTCACGGTGGCCCAGCAGCATCACATTACCTCCATCGCGGATTTCCTGGCGGCCCGTTACGGCAAGTCCCGCCGCCTGGCCGTTCTGGTTACCCTGGTGGCAATCATTGGTGTGCTCCCGTATATCGCCCTGCAGCTGAAAGCAGTCACCCTGTCATTCGATTACGTGCTCAAGGACTCCGCGCAATACGATATGGATACCGCGCTGCTGGTGGCGGTACTGATGGCGGTGTTTACCCTGTTGTTCGGAACCCGCCATATCGATACCACGGAGCACCAGTCCGGTTTGATGCTGGCGGTCAGCTTCGAGTCCTTTATCAAGGTGGTGGCCTTCGTGTTGCTGGGGCTTTACTGCCTGTACTTTATTTTCGACGGCCCCCTGGATATGTGGCAGCAAGTGGCGCTGCAGGATGACGTTTTCCAGATTTTCGAGCCCACCCTGTTTTCCCAGAGTTTTGTCACCGCCTTGCTGTTGTCCATGGTGGCGATCCTGTGTTTGCCGCGTCAGTTTCATGCCGGGGTCGTGGAAAACAACGATCTTCGGCATTTACGCACCACCCGCTGGCTTTTTCCGCTGTATCTGCTGATGTTTGCGGTCTTTGTGCTGCCCATCGTGGTGGCCGGCGTCATCACCCAGCCTTACCTGATAGGTCAGGCGGACACCTACATGCTGTCGCTGCCCATGGCCCAGGACAATTCGACCATGCTGATGGTGTCGTTTATCGGCGGCATCGCGGCGGCAACCGGTATGGTGATCGTGTCCACGGTGTCGCTGGCTATCATGCTGACCAACGAAGTGTTGCTGCCGCTGTGGTTGCAGTCGCGGCTTCATGAGCGGGACCAGCTGGCCGGGCTGAGCCGTCAGCTCCGGTTTCTGCGTCGCGCCAGTATTCTGGTCTTGCTGGGCCTGGCATTTGCCTTTCATACCCTGATTGATCGCTTCGATGGCCTGGCCAGTATTGGCCTGTTGTCCTTTGCCGCTGTGGCGCAATTCGCGCCGTCGCTGGTGGGGGCCTTGTACTGGCGCACCGGGCACAAGCAGGGGGCCTTTGCCGGGTTGGGTTTCGGGTTTCTGCTGTGGTTCTACTGCCTGCTGATGCCGGTCATTCTGCCGGTGGAGTGGGTGCAGACCCTGAACGAGCGGGGCCTGTTGGGGCTGGGACTGCTGCGTCCCCATGCCATGTTCGGCATTGAGGGGCTGGAACCGTTGACCCATGGGGTGTTCTGGTCCCTGTCGGTGAATCTGGCGGCGTTTATTTACTTCTCCCGCCGCGCCCATCATGACGCCCTGGATGAGGCCCAGGCAGCCCGGTTTGTGGACATGCCCATGGACTGGTGGCGCGAAGGTATTGGTCACCCGTCCATCACAACCGCGGAACTGCTGGAAGTGTGCAAGCGTGGGCTGGGCCATCCCCGGGCCGAGCCTTTGTTCTTCGACTATATGCGCCGTCGCAACGTGTCCGAGCAGCTGGCGTTGCCGGCGCCGTTGCACCTGGTTCGCTATGTGGAGCGGCTACTCGCCGGCACCATGGGCGCGTCCACGGCGCGAATCGTGATGAGCACCCTGCTACGCAAGCAGAACAGCCGCCATGACGATGTGGTGAGAATGATGGATGAGGCTTCCGAGCTGATCCAGTTCAATCACCAGCTGTTGCGCACCACCATCGAAACCATCAGCCAGGGTATCTGCGTGGTGGATCGGCAGATGCAGGTGGTGGCCTGGAACCAGGCCTACGTGAAACTGTTCGATTATCCGGACGGGCTGATCCGGCTGGGTCGCCCCATCGAGGACGTGTATCGCTATAACGCGGAGCGTGGCTATTACGAGGGCGGGAATCTGGAAGACGATGTGAGCAAGCGGGTACAGCTGTTGCGCGAGGGTCACTCTCACCAGTTCGAACGTGAGTTGCCCAACGGCATTGTTGTGGAGGTGCGCGGTACGCCCATGATGGGGGGCGGTTTTGTCAGTACCTACATGGATATTACCGAGCGCAAGCGTGACGAGCAGGCGCTTCGCCAGATCAACGAAAGTCTGGAAAACCGGGTTGCCGAACGTACCCGAAAACTTACCGAAGTGAATGAGAAACTGGCCCGGGCCAATGATGGCAAGACCCGGTTTCTGGCCGCCGCCGGCCATGACCTGATGCAGCCCCTCAATGCCGCCCAGCTGTTTACCTCGTCGTTACGCCAGCAGCTGGTGAAACGTGACGGTGAAAGTTTTTCCCGTGAAGTGGATGTGCTTGGTCATATCGATACCTCCTTGCAGGCCGCCGAGCAGATCATTTCGGCACTGATGGAAATCAGCAAGCTGGATACCGGCACCATGCCCACGCATGTGCATCCGTTGCGTCTGGGCAGTTTGATGGCCCCGCTCAACCAGGAGTTTTCTGCCCTGGCCGCCGCCAATGGGTTACGTCTGCGATCGGTGATCTGCGAGGCGGTGGTGGAGACGGATGAGGGTCTGTTGCGGCGAGTCCTGCAGAACCTGCTGTCCAATGCCATTCGTTATACTGAACACGGCCGCATCCTGTTTGGCTGCCGGCGCCAGCACAATGCCATACGCATTGAGGTGTGGGACACCGGCCCGGGGATTCCCGATGATCAGCACGAACAGATTTTTCGGGAGTTCCAGCGCCTGCCGCAACAAAGTCGAAAGCCGGTTAAAGGGCTGGGCTTGGGGCTGGCTATCGCGGACCGGATCTGTCGATTGCTGGGGCACCGGTTAACGGTCCGTTCCTGGCCCGGTAAAGGTACGGTGTTCAGTGTCACTGTGCCGCTGGCCAGCGGCGAATTGCCGCCGTTACTGCAAGAAGCGGAAACGGCCAGCAAGGGCATTGAGGGTTTGCGGGTGTTCTGCGTGGATAACGACCCGGCATTGCTGGCCAGTCTGGTGGCGGCCCTGGAGATGCTCGATTGCGACGTGGTAGCGGCCAGCGGTCTGGATGACGCTCTGCAAAAAGCAGTCAACAACCCGGCCCCGGATGTGCTGCTGGTGGACTATCAGCTGGATAATGAAGACGGCTTTGCGGTGATCGAAGGGCTGGACAGCTGCTGGGAAGACGTGGTCCCCGCCATCCTCATGACCGCCGACCGCAACCCCCACGTCCGAGAGCGCGCGGAAGAGCAGGGGGTTGGTTTCCTGCAGAAGCCGTTGACGGAGGGGATGCTCAGAAGAGCGTTGGAGCAAATTAATAGTTAATAATGAATAATTAATAACGCGCGATCAGAAATTCTCGCTTTCTAAAATGCATGAGGCCGCGCCCAGTCTTTGAGCGCGGCCTCATGCGGTCCGGCTGTGACTACCTTTCGCGCGCAACTATTAATTATTCATTATTAACTATTAATTGCCATCCACCCCCTGCGGTTCAATCGCCAGGTCCTTCAATGCCAGCACCGCCTGGGTGCGGTTGCGCACTCCCAGTTTGCGGAAGATGGCGGTCATGTGGGCCTTGATGGTGGCTTCCGAGATATCCAGTTCGTAGGCAATCACCTTGTTCTGCATGCCTTCCATCAACATGCCCATGACCCGGAATTGTTGTGGTGTCAGGCTGGCGATGCGCTCGCTCATGCCAGAGTGATCGGGCAGGGTAGGGGGCATGGCCCGGCGGGCGTGTTCGGGAAGCCAGCGTTCGCCAGCCATGATCTTGCCCATGGCGTCGGTCATGGTTTCGATGGAAGCGGATTTGGGGATAAAGCCGTCGGCGCCAAAATGAATGGCCCGTTGAATCACATCAACACTTTCCGTTGCGGAAATCACCACCAGCGGCACCTTGCGATACTGTTCGCGCAGGTAGACCAGCCCGGAAAAGCCATGGGTGCCCGGCATATGCAAATCGAGCAGAATCACATCGAAGGGAATGGCCTGTTGCCCCAGCGTCTCCAGAGTCGCCAGAGAGTCGGCTTCATGGATGGTGGCATCGACAAAGCTGGCGGCTACCGCCTGTTTCAGGGCAGCGCGGAAAAGGGGATGGTCATCGGCTATCAGTATTGTTGTCATGGCCCCGATTTAAGCATGAAAGAAAAAAAGATGCTGCCCTTTGGAAGACCCGCAGGGCAGCGTGGGAAAAACAGGAAACAACGGGTTCCCTTCAGCATAAATCTCTGGCCGTGGTGCATGGGTGCTGAGTGCGCGCAGGTCCGTTTCAGCGCCCCGGCGCACCTCTCACTCACCGATTGACCCGGGTTTCCACCAGGCTTGCCACCACCGCCGGATCCGCCAGGGTGGAGATGTCGCCGAGGCTGTCATGTTCGTTGGCGGCCACTTTTCTGAGGATGCGACGCATGATCTTGCCGGAGCGGGTTTTCGGGAGCCCGCCAGTGAAATGGATCAGATCCGGGGTGGCGATGGGGCCAATCTCCCGGCGTACCCACTGGCGCAATTCCTGGAGCAGTGCATCGCTGGCCACTTCCCCGTCATTGAGGGTCACATAGACATAGATGCCTTGCCCCTTGATGTCGTGGGGGTATCCCACCACCGCTGCCTCACACACCCTCGGGTGGGCGACCAGGGCGCTTTCCACTTCGGCAGTGCCCATGCGGTGACCGGACACGTTGAGCACATCATCCACCCGGCCGGTAATCCAGTAGTATCCGTCTTCGTCGCGGCGGGCACCGTCCCCAGTGGTGTAGTACCCGGGGAAGCTGCTGAAGTAGGTCTGTACGAAACGTTCGTGATCGCCCCACAGGGTGCGGGCCTGCCCGGGCCAGCTGTCGGCAATGACCAGGTTGCCTTCGGCTGGGCCGTCCAGCAGGTTGCCGTCGTTGTCCACCAGAGCCGGCTGGATGCCGAAAAAGGGCAAGGTGGCGGCGCCGGGTTTGGCCTCGGTGGCCGCCGGGAGCGGACAGATCATGATGCCGCCGGTTTCGGTCTGCCACCAGGTGTCCACCACGGCCGCCTGGCCTTTGCCGACCACATCGTGGAACCATTGCCAGGCAGCCGGATTGATGGGCTCACCGGCGGTGGCCAGGATCCGTAATGTATCGCGCTTGCTGCTCTGGCAGCAGTGATCGCCGCCGGCCATCAGAGCGCGGATGGCGGTGGGGGCGGTGTAGAGAATTTCCACCCCGTAGCGATCGATGATGTCGCCCACCCGCTGATCATTGGGATAGTTGGGCACGCCTTCAAACATCACACAGGTGGCACCGTTGGCCAGCGGACCATAGACCAGATAGGTATGCCCGGTGATCCAGCCCACATCGGCGGTGCACCAATAGACCTGGCCGGGGTGGTAATCGAAGGCCAGCTGATGGGTCAGTGATGCATAGACCATGTAACCACCGGTGGTATGCAGCACCCCCTTGGGTTTGCCGGTGGATCCTGAGGTGTAAAGAATGAACAGGGGGTCTTCCGCATTCATGGCTTCAGCCGGGCAGTGGCTGTCGCTTTGTGCCTGCTCTTCCGCATAGTCCAGATCCCGGCCCGGTTGCCAGTGGACGTCATTGCCCACGTGGCGGACCACCAGAACCTTTTCCACCACACCAGTGCCATCCTGTCGCAGGGCCTCATCCACGTTGTCCTTGAGGGGCACCGGTTTGCCGCCACGCCGTCCGGCATCGGCGGTGATCACCATTTTGGCGCCACAGTCTGCAATGCGACCGGCCAGGGCATCCGGAGAGAAACCGGCAAACACCACGGAATGAATGGCACCGATGCGGGCGCAGGCCAACATGGCGAAAACCGCTTCCGGGATCATCGGCATATAGATCATCACCCGGTCGCCCTTGCCGACGCCCTGGCGCTTGAGGGTATTGGCAAGTTGGCAAACATGCAGATGGAGTGCCTGGTAGGTGATTTCCCGGCTCGGCAGGCCAGCTTCATCCGCTTCCCAGTACAGGGCGACAGCGTCTCCATTGGCGGCCAGATGACGGTCAATGCAATTGCTGCTGGCGTTGAGTTCGCCGTCATGGAACCAGCGAATATGAACGTCATCCGGATGGAAACGGGTGTCGCGAATCTGCTGCGGTTCGCGTACCCAGTCGATTCGCTGGGCCTGGCTGCGCCAGAATCCGACGCTGTCCTGCAGACTCTGTGTGTAGAGAGACTGGTAGTCGTTGGCGTCGATCCAGCAATGGGATTTCAGAGCGGCTTTTACCGGCACGCGTGCACCCGTTTCCATGGGACTTCCTCACTGAAGTGATGCGGTTGTTATCAAGGATGCTTCCAGTGTGCGAAAGCACGGCGGTGCCCTGAATTAGACCTTGGTCTTAAGGGAAGACAGCCCCTTTTCGACCTATGGCTAATAGTTGTGCGCTCAGGGGCCGAGCAAGCTGTTGATGGAGTGACTTACGTGTTGATGAAAACAAGAGGGCAGGGCCATGACAGCAATAAAACCCAAGTACCTGTGTGCCGCCGTTCTATTTGCCCATGCGGGTATGGCGGGTGCCGCTACCCTGGAGGAGCGGGTAGCCGAGCTGGAAAACAAACTGGAACACAGTGGCGGAAACAGCCAGATCACCTTTGGTGGTTTTATCAAAGCTGACACGATCTACAGCAAATACAGCGATGGTGAAGAAGCATCAGCGGCGATCGGTGAGGACTTTATGGTGCCTTCCACCATTCCTGTGGCGGGGGAAGAGGGCTCCGGCAAGCTGCATATGCATGCCAAACAGAGCCGCTTCTGGCTGAAGAGTGTTACCCGTACTCCGGTGGGGGATGTGAAGGGCCATATCGAAATCGATTTTCAGACCACCGGCCTTGGTGACGAGCGTATTACCAATAGCTATGCGCCACGTATTCGCCATGCCTATCTGAGCTGGGACAAGTGGTTGTTCGGACAGACCTGGTCCACCTTTTTCAATGTCAGTGCGTTGCCGGAAACCCTGGATTTTGTGGGTGCTGCCGGCACCGTCTTCGAGCGCCAACCGCAGATTCGTTACACCAGTGGCCCGATCATGCTGGCCCTGGAGAACCCCTCCACGACGCTCTACGGCGGCACGGAAAATCCCTACGACGATAATGGTGTGCCTGATGTGGTGCTGCGCTACAACCTGACCGGAGACTGGGGCAATGTGAGCCTGTCCGGCATGGGGCGTGAGCTGGCCTACCAGGACAACATCGGTGGCCAGGACCGGGACGAGAGCGAATATGGCTACGGACTGGCACTGGCAGGCAAGATGATGCTGGGCGAGATGGATGATGTACGCTTCCAGCTCAATTACGGCAATGCCATTGGCCGTTACCACACCCTGAATGCATTCCGCTCCGGGCAAATTGAAGCGGATGGCGATATCGAGCTGATTGATCAGTGGAGTGCGGTACTGGCCCTGCACCACAACTGGAATGATCGTTGGAGGTCGAACTTTGCGGTGTCCATGAGCGAAGCGGATAACCCGGAGACTGTGGCCGGCACCACCAACGAAACCGTCCAGAGCGCCCATGCCAACCTGATCTGGCAGGTGGCAAAGCCCCTGTCATTGGGGGGAGAGCTGATTTATGCCGAACGGGAAACCGAAGCCGGTGACAATGGTGATCTGAAGCGTGTGCAGTTCACTGCCAAGTACGCGTTTTGAGAATGGCGCTTCGGTTGAGGTGTTGGAGCCATGTCGGCATGGCGAAGCTTGCTGGGGAACGTGGAAGGTTCGCCTTGTGAACAAGGCTCCAACGGTAAAGTCTGAAGGGCAAAAAAACGGGGCGCTTGAAGCGCCCCGTTTTTTCTTGTCAGCGAGTGCCCGGTCGCTTAATCAACATCTGCCGGGTAAACGCCATTTTCATCGTGCACTTCCTTGCCGCTCAGCGGCGGATCGAAAACGCAGGCCACGACCATGTCTTCGTCGCCGCCATAGAGATAATGTTCGTCGTGCTCATTGAGCAGGTAGACAGTGCCGGGCTTCAGGTCGTAGACCTTGCCATCGGAAATGGTTTCTACCTTGCCGTTACCCGACATCACATACACGGTTTCCAGATGGTTCTGGTAGTGGATGTGAGTCTTGGTGCCCTTGAAGATGGTGGTGATGTTGAACGAATGCCCCATCTTGTCGTCTTTCAGGGACAGGCGAACAGACTGCCAGTTGCCGTTTTCGGCTTTGACACAACGGTCTGACTTCTCGGCTTCCGCCAGAGTGCGAACGATCATGAATTATGACTCCTGAGCAAAAAAGGGAGGGAGAAAGGCTCCCCCGGAACCGGGGGAGCGGGCAGTCTGTTTAGCTAGCCATGCTGGCAACAGAGTGCGCTTCACCGCGCTTGATGCGGTCAGTCATGACTTCGGCAACGCTTTCCTTGATGATGTCCAGCGCGCGGGTCAGATCTTCTTCGGCAATGGTCAGCGGACACAGGGTCTTGATCACCTGGTCATCGGCACCGGAGGTTTCAATCACCAGCTGACGCTTGAAGCAAGCCTTGGTGATTTCGCCAGCCAGTTCGCCATCACGGGCCACCAGGCCCTGCATCATGCCGCGACCGTTCAGGTAGAACCAGTGGTCGTCATAGCTGTTGGCGATTTCACGGAAACGGTCAGTGATGATATCCGCCTTGCGCTGCACTTCCTTGGCGAACTTGTCGTCACGCCAGTAATGGTTCAGCGCGGCCGCTGCAGTCACAAAGGCCAGGTTGTGACCACGGAAGGTACCGTTGTGCTCACCGGGTTTCCACTGATCCAGCTCCGGTTTCAGCAGCACCATGGCGAAGGGCAGGCCGTAACCGCTCAGGGACTTGGACAGGGTGATGATGTCCGGATTGATGCCGATATCATCAAAGCTGAAAAAGGTGCCAGTACGGCCACAACCGGCCTGGATGTCATCCAGAATCAGCAGCATGTCGTGTTTGCGACACACTTTTTCCAGATTGCGCAACCATTCAAAGCTGGCTGCATTGATGCCGCCTTCGCCCTGTACGGTTTCTACGATGACCGCCGCGGGATGATCCACGCCGCTGGAGGAATCGCCCAGCACCTTGTCCAGATATTCCGTAGTGTCGAAGGCATCGCCCAGGTAGCCGTCATAGGGCATCGGGGTGACGCCGCCCATGGTCACGCCAGCAACGCCACGGTGGTGGCTGTTACCGGTAGTCGCCAGGGCACCCAGGCTCACACCGTGGAAGCCATTGGTGAAGCTGATGATGTTTTCGCGACCCTTGATATTGCGGGCCACTTTCAGCGCCGCTTCCACCGCATTGGTACCGGTGGGGCCGGTGAACTGCATGATGTAATCCATATCGCGGGGCTTCAGGATCACTTCGTAGAAAGCATCCATGAATTCACGCTTGGCCGTGGTATGCATATCCAGGCCGTGAACAATGCCGTCACGCTGGATGTACTCAAGCAGCTTCTCTTTCAGTACCGGGTTGTTGTGGCCGTAGTTGAGCGTGCCTGCGCCGGCCAGGAAGTCGATGTATTCCTTGCCGGTTTCATCGTACAGGTAGCTGCCCTTGGCCTGGTCAAACACCACCGGGAAGCTACGTGCATAGCTCATTACTTCCGATTCGTGACTTTCAAAAATGTCGGTATCCATGATTCCTGTTCCTCGCTTGAATTCGGTGCTTGTTACGTTCTGCTCAGTTCGCTCAGGCTTCGTCTCTGTTGAATGGCCCGATACGCAGCAGATATTCGTCATTATGTTCGCCGGCAAAGTGAATGCGCGAATCGAACAGAATAAATTCTTCCGTGGGCATGCTGCGCTGGTAGGCGAAGCTGCGGAACATTCCCCAGGAGGCTTCGTTGTCGGGGGTAATGGTGGTCTCGATGAACTGAACGTCGGTGCTTTCCTCACGGTTGATCAGTTCGGCCAGCATGCGCTTGGCCAGGCCCTTGCCGCGGGCTTTCTCATGTACGGCCACCTGCCAGACGAACAGCGTATTCTGCTGCTTGGGCGGGATGTAACCGGAAATGAAGCCCACCAGGTCGCCGTCCATTTCCGCGGCGACGGAGGTGTCAGCAAAGTGCGTACACTGCAGCAAGTTGCAATAGACGGAGTTCTCGTCCAGCGGCTTGCACTCACTGATCAGCTTGTGCACCCGGCTGCCGTCCTGGCTTTCCGGTTTGCGGAAAGTAATGTCATCCTGATTGTCGGTGGATGAATCCGTTTTCTTTGCACTGTCTGCAACCATGGTTTCACTTTTGGTCCGTTTTAGAGAAAGAGTTGGCTTCGCGTTCGCGGCGACTACTCATGTCCACCGCTGGTTGGGCGCGGTCGATGGCGCCCAGATCCAATACCGGGGACGCGTCGATATCCCCGGCATTCATCATCGCGGCCACCCGTTGCAGGGAGCTGAGGATTAACGATTGCTCCCAATCTTCCAGGCGGTCAAAACGCTCGATGAATTCGTCCTGAAGCGGGGTAGGGGCCTGGTCGATGATGTCGTCACCGGCCGGGGTCAGGTGAGCGTAGACCCGACGTTTGTCCTGCTCGCCGCGCTTGCGCTCGACAAGCTCCCGCTTTTCCAGGCGGTCCAGAATGGTGGTGATGGTGGCCTGGCTGAGAGAGACCTCATTGGCCAGGTCGCCCATGGTGATTTCACCGTGAGCCGAAATCGCCTGCATGATGAGTAGCTGCGGCGAAGTGAGCCCCGAGACCTTGCTCAACTTGCGAGAGTAAAGGTCGGTGGCGCGAATAATCTGTCTTAATGCAATCAGCACGTCTTCGTGTCTGGCCATTGCCGTCCGTTCTCTTGATAACAAAGTAATGTGACCGTTATTGGACATAATCAGTCTGCAATCACCTTTGAGATGTAAGGATTCAACCCCACACCATTCAGGGCAACGCCAAGTAATTCCTTGCGAAAATTGGTAAGCTATTTTAGAGGTAAAACATTTAGAAGTCAAAGTAACTGCTGACGCAAGCCCGCCGAAACGGCGCGATGCCGCGTCTTTTCTGGCCTGCACGGGATTTGCCAAAGGCCTGGCAATGACCCGAAATTGCTCTCCTTGTTGAATCAGTATTGCGCCCCGGTCAGAGCCTTCCCCGGTGGATGTGTGGGTGGGGCTGGGGTCCGGCCGGCCTGGCGAATGTGGCCACAGTGGTGGCACATGGCAGGGCTTAATGCGACCATACTCTGGGCCTGAAGTGACCGCTTCTTGCGCCGTTTAAACGTAAGTCGACAGATTGAGGATAGAGTCTTGCAGAGAATGCGACTTGCGCGCCTGGCATTGCTGGGGGTGTTGTTTCTGGGCCTGGCGCCCACCGTCATGGCGGAAACCGATGAGGCTCCCCGCCAGGAGGCTGAAAGCGAAATCGAGAAGGGGCCGGTCATTTCCCAGTTCCGGGAAAACTGGATCCTTGGCGAGTTGCGTAACCTCCGCCAGGACATGATGGAATACCGTAACCAGATGAACCTGCTGGTCACTGACCGGGAGCTGGAAGTGGCAGACAAGGCCATGGGCTATGCCACCAACACGGTGACCTATTTCTTCTATCTGATTGCCGGTGCCGCTTCCATTCTGGCGCTGGTGGGCTGGTCCACCATTCGTGACCTGAAGGACAACGTGCGGGTTTACGCGGAAAAGGAAATGGCCCGTCTGACCAGCGAATACGAGGCTCGCCTGGCGGATCTGGAGCGGGAGCTGCGCAAGAAATCCCTGACCATTGCCGAAAACCAGGAAGAGATCGAGCGCACCAACGAGATCCACAGCCTGTGGCTCAAGGCCACCAAGGAGCCCAGCGCCCAGGCCAAGATCGAGCTGTATGACCGGATTCTGGAATTACGCCCGGATGATCCGGAAGCCCTGGCCTGGAAGGCCGATGCGGCCCTGGAGCTGGGCGAACAACGCTGGGCCCTGAGCCTGTGTGACCGGGTGCTGGAAGTGGATGAAGAAAACTCCCATGCCTTGTACCAGCGCGCCTGCGCCTGGGCCGGGTTGGGTGAGATCGATAATGCGCTCGCCGACCTGGATGCGGCCATCCAGACCTCCGAAACCCTGCGCCGTCATGCCCGCAGTGAAGAGATGTTCCGCCCCCTGCATGCGCTGGCTCGCTTCCAGGAACTGGTGGGTAGTGCAGACGAACCGATCTGATCGGGCTGATAGGGCCATTCTGTCAATCCCATAGCCAAAGCCGCGCCCGCAAATGGTCAATTTGCGGGAGACTTTCTGCTAGACTTGTCCCCCTTGTCAGTCAGGGCGATGACAGTCGGGTTACCGTTTTGTTCACCCGACGGGCCATAAGATGGTCTCTCGTGCGCCCCTATGGAGAATCCCATGACACGTGAAACTGGTGCCGGTGGCACCAAACAGATGCCGGACGTCGCGTCCAATTCCATGGTGGATCACATCCATAGCACCCTGGATTGGGTCGGCATGAGCGAAATCCACCTGCCTGCCCGGGTCAGTGACACCCTGGCCGGTGAGCGCCCGGTGAGCACCTCTATCCAGGCCTATGTGAATCTGGCCAACCCGGATTCCAAGGGTATCCATATGTCCCGGCTATTCCTGATGCTGGAAGAGACCTTTGGCGATCATTCGGTCAGTGCTGCATCCATTGAACAGCTGCTGCGTAATTTCCTGCAGACCCATGAAGGCCTCAGCACCCGCGGCTTTGTGCAGCTGGACTTTGAATACTCCATGCGTCGTCCTGCCCTGAAGAGCAGCTATTCCGGCTGGAAGAGCTACCCGGTCAGCATCAAGGGCACCCTGTGTGAAGAAGGCATGCGTATCGAGATGTACGTGGAAGTGCCTTACTCCTCCACTTGCCCGTGTTCAGCGGCCTTGTCCCGCCAGCTGATTCAGGAACAGTTCCGCCGTGACTTTGCGGAAGGCAAGGTCGATGCGGATGCGGTGTTTGAGTGGCTGGGGACCGAAGAGGGTATCCTGGCCACCCCGCACAGCCAGCGCTCCGTGGCTCAGGTGCGGGTCCTGCTGGATCACACCGAAGGCGATGCGTTCCCCATCACTGCGCTGATCGATTCCATCGAAGGGGCTCTGAAAACCCCGGTGCAGACCGCCGTGAAGCGGGTGGACGAACAGGAATTCGCCCTGCTCAACGGCCAGAACCTGATGTTCTGTGAAGATGCGGCCCGTCGCCTCAAGCAGGCCCTGAATCCCCAGGGTTGCTACAAGGATTTCTGGCTGCGGGTCAATCACCTGGAAAGCCTGCACGCCCACAACGCGGTGGCCATTGTCACCAAGGAAGTGGACGGCGGTTACCTGCCGATTCCCTGATCAGTCAGCACACCACAAGAAGCCCTCTTTCCTGACGGAAAGGGGGCTTTTTTGTGGGTCGCGCCCCAGCTCTCAGCCCCCGGTCGGAGATCCGACCTCAGCCCCGCGTCCCCTCAATCACGCCTTTTGTGATTTGCGGCCATGCCGCTACCTGTTGTTCGGTTTGTGATCAAATGCCGGTTCGGGTGAGCCAATATCCGTTAGTTTGCATATCGGCACTGGCGTCCCAGCCAGCCGATGGCAGTACAACAATAAAAAACGCTAGGCAGATCAGAAATGAGTACGACTGATGCGTCCCGGCCCGTGGCAGGTCGGTTCTACCGGAAGGAACTGGTGGCATTGCTGGATCATTGCGCCCGCGTGCCTCTCACCCTGTTGCTGGCTCCCGCCGGAGCGGGGAAATCCACCCTGCTCAGTCAGTGGCAATCCCGGCCCGGCCCCGGCGTGGTGGTCTCTCTGAGCCTGCGCCCGGCGGATGATGACCCGGTGCGCTTCCTGCGCCGTTTTGCCGAGCAGACCCGGGCCGCCGTGCCGGCGTTCGATACCTCCTGGTTCATGCCCTTCGATGTGGCTGAGCTGCCGCCATCGTCCATTGCCGATGCGCTCTTCGAGGCCCTGGAGCAGGTGGCCGGGCCCCTGTTTATCGTCTTTGATGACTTCCAGCATATCCGTAGCCCGGAAACGCTCAGCGTCATCAGCACCCTGTTGGACCAGCCGCCGGCGGACGTGCACCTGATCATCGCCAGCCGCACCCAGCCGGCCCTGGATATCAGCCGCCTTCGGCTGGAGGACGCGTTACTGGAAATCGGCGCCAGCGAACTGAAAATCCGCCGTGAGGAAGTCACTGCCCTCAATGAAGGTCTGGGCGGCGGGGCGCTGGATGAGGAGGAGATGGTCCACCTGCTTAGCATTACCGAAGGCTGGATGGCCGGGGTCAAGATTGCCCTGCTGGCGGCCATGCGCTCGGGCATGCAGACCCTGAAAGATTTTGATGCCAGCCAGCCGGAGCTGATGGACTACTTCTGCCATGCGGTGTTGAAAGGTCTGCCCGATACCGCCCGCACCCTGTTCATGCAGAGCGCCTTGCTGGACAGCTTCAATGCGGAATTGTGCAACCAGGTGCTGCAGAGCGATCGCGCCGCCCGTCTGATCGAGGAGCTGACCTCCCGGGAACTGTTCCTGATCCCGATATCGGGCAGGCCCGGCTGGTATCGCTATCACGGGTTACTGAAGGATTTTTTGCGCGCCCGAGTCGCCATTGAAATGCCCGAATGCATCGCGCCGATCCACCGCCGTGCCACCCGTTTCTTTGTGCGCGAGCAGAATTTTCGGCAGGCCGTGTGGCATGCCAAACGGGCCGGGGACGACAGCCTGTTCATCCACTGCCTGGAGCAGGCCTTCGACTACTGGCTACGGGAAGGTTATACCGCCCACATTCTCGACTGGGCGGAAACACTGTCGGATAGCACCCTTCTCAGCCGTGATGAGTTGTCCGCCCCCTTGATCAGCACCCTGACTCTGTCTCGCCGGTTCTTTCGGGCCCGTTATTATCTGGATGCATTGAAAGAGGCGCCGCGTAACGATCAGCAAGCCCGCGACAATCACGCCCGGGTGATCGACTTTCTGGAAATGCACCTGCAATTGTTCCAGCACGATACCGACTTCATGGAGGGTGCCAATCTGTCCCTGCTGATGGAAAGCAGTGGTCACCGGGACATCCGGGCCTTCTCCCTGGCCATGGTGGCCTACTACCACCTGCAGCATGGACGACTGGAATCCGCGTTGGCGTTTTCCAGTCAGGCCAGAGAAGTCTTGCTTCGCCTGGGGCATCATTTTACCGCCGGCTACGCCGGGTTGATTACCGCCCTGGCCAACCACCAGCTGGGCCATATCGGTGAAGCGGTGGCGTTTATCAACGAGCATTTCCATGGCACCTCCCGGGACAGCCCGACCTGGTCCCTGTGGGCCACCGGCATGGTGGTGGTGCTGTACGACCAGAACCGTCTGGAGGAAGCCCAACAGCTGTGCGAAGACCTGCTGCCCATGGTGTCGTCCGCCTCGGCCACGGAAGTGATTTCCACGGTCTACCTGACCCTGTCGCGGCTTCAGCATCTACAAGGCAAACAGAAACCCTCCGAGCGCATGCTGGAAAAACTGCTGGGCATTCTGCAGCTGGGCAACTACCAGCGCTTCGTCAACATGACGGTGCTGGAAATGGTGCGCCAGGCCTTCACCGCCGGTTGCTGGAGCCGGCTGGATGCGGTGGCGGAACGATTCGACCTGGCCGGTTGGGTGGCGAACAACGGCACCCATACCCCGGCCACTTACAGCCAGAGCTGGGAACGGAAAGGGCTGGCTGCGGCCTACTGGTTGATCGCCAATGGCCGCCTTGCCGAGGCAGACGCCGTGTTGCAGCGGTTGCTTTCAGTTGTGAAGGCGGCAGGGATCATGACCCGGGCTTCCATCGTGGAGGCCAACCTGTTGGTAATCACCGCCCGTGGCAGTAGTGCCGGTGAGCAGGCAAAACGGGTGGATGAACTGATCACCCGCTACGGGCTGCTCAATATCAACCGCTCGGTATTCGACGAAGCGCCGGGCCTGGCCGCGCTGATGAAAAAGCTGTGGAGCCGTGGCGTGCTGATGCTGCCGGAGTTTTATACCGACCTGTTCCCCGCCGTCTTCGACGCGACCCCGGCTACTGCTCCGCTGGATGTGGACCCGGATGCGGTGCTCACGCCAAAGGAACTGGAAATCTTCGAGCTGTTGCAAGGTGGCTTGAGCAACGCCGGCATCAGCGAAAAAGCGGGCACCTCCATCACCACCACCAAATGGCACCTGAAAAACATCTACAGCAAACTCGGCGTTTCCAGCCGCACCGAAGCGGTCCTGCGCGCGGCATCGCGTTAGCCCTTGCCGTAGCAGCGTCGCTGGCGGCGCGATAGGCGAGTTGCGAGAAGCGAAAACCTGGCTTTCCCTGCTTCTCGGTTTTGATTTTCGAAACTCGCTTCTCGCGACTCGTCACTGTTTGATTTATCGCGCCGCCAGCGACGCTCCTACAGAAAGCCAAACCATGACCCGGTTCGCGATTTCCGCCCACCCCCTCCCGCAGGAGGGGGTGGAGGGGCTGGCCCGGTTGCTAGAGTTCGGGCGTTGTCATCCGACATACCCCGAGAACAACAAGACGGAGGCTTATCATGGCTATGACCCCCTGGGTTACCTGGCCGGCCCTGACCAAATTCGGCACCCTGGGCGTGATGGGTGCGTTGCTGGTACTGGCCGGGCAGCGGGAAGACCTGCTCGAGAACAACATGTTCGATATGGAAAGCTGGGACGAAAAGAACGCCAGCATTGTCTGTGACGAACGCAGCCTGACCGCCCGCACCGAAGACGGCACCTGTAATATTCTGGAGAACCCGGCGGAGGGCTCCGTCCATACCAACTTCGGCCGAAATGTGGACCCGGCGTCGGTGTATGCGGAAAACGCCAGTGGCAATCTGCTGACCCCCAACCCCCGGGAAGTCAGTAATCTGATCATGTCCCGGGGCGGCGATTTCAAACCCGCCACGACCCTGAACTTTATCGCCACTTCCTGGATTCAGTTCATGGTGCACGACTGGTTCGACCATGGTCCGCGTACCGATGCCAACCCCATTGAGTTCCCGTTGCCACCGGGGGATGTGCTGGGCTCCGGCACCATGTCCGTTCAGCGCACCCGTCCGGACCCGGATGTGAGTGGTGACGAGTCCGTGGTCACCTACGAGAACATCAACACCCACTGGTGGGATGGCTCCCAGCTTTACGGTAGCGACAAGGACACCAACGACGAGGTTCGTTCCTTCGTGGACGGCAAGCTGGAAGTGGACGGCAACGGCCGTCTGCCCACGGAATTTCTCAGCGGCAAACCGGTCACCGGTTTCAACGAGAACTGGTGGGTGGGGCTGAGCATGATGCATCACCTGTTCACCCTGGAGCACAACGCCATCGCCGACATGCTCAAGGCCAACAACCCCGGCAAGTCTGATCAGTGGCTGTTCGACAAGGCTCGCCTGATTAATTCCGCCTTGATGGCCAAGATTCACACCGTGGAATGGACCCCGGCGATCCTGGCCAATCCGGTATTGGAGCGGGCCATGTACGCCAACTGGTGGGGCCTGGGCGGCGATCGCGACACCCGCGACAAATTCCAGGAAGACCTGGATATGCTCAACAACAACCTGGGGCAGCTGGGCAGTCTGTTTGACCTGGTCGGCATCGATACGGGCCTGGGCGACAGCCCTACCAGTTCCATCGAGCATGCCCTGGCCGGCCTGGTGGGATCGCGCACGCCCAACAACTACGGTGTGCCTTACACCCTGACCGAAGAGTTTGTTTCGGTATACCGCATGCATCCGCTGTTGCGTGACGAGATCAAGGTCTATGACATCGGCTCCAACATCGTTGATCAGGAAATTCCCATTCAGGACACCCGCAACGGCGACGCAGAAGATCTGCTCGGCGACGTGGGGCAAGACCGTCTATGGTATTCCTTCGGCATCACCCATCCGGGGGCGCTGACCCTGAACAATTACCCGGATTTCCTGCGCAACCTGTCCATGCCGCTGATCGGCGACATCGACATGGCCGCCATCGATGTACTGCGTGATCGCGAACGCGGGGTGCCGCGCTACAACGAATTCCGCCGCCAGATCGGCCTCAAGCCCATCACCCGTTTCGAGGACCTCACCAGTGCCCCGGAACTGCTGGCGGACCTGAAGTCGCTCTACAACAACGACATCGAAATGATCGACACCCTGGTGGGGCAGCTGGCGGAAGAAACCCGTCCGGAAGGCTTTGGTTTCGGCGAAACCTCTTTCCAGATCTTCATTCTCAATGCTTCCCGTCGTCTGATGACCGACCGCTTCTTCACCACCGACTATACCGACGAGGTCTACACCGCCGCCGGTATCGACTGGGTGGAAGATAACACCATGGTGGATGTGATCCGTCGTCATTTCCCCACCCTGGCCACCAGCCTGGTGGGCATGGACAACGCCTTCAAACCCTGGGGCCTGAACATGCCGGACGACTATCAGGACTGGTCCGCCCAGGCCAAGCAGGATCACCTGTGGGTCAACGGCGCCCTGCGCACCAGCTATGAAGAGGGTGAGGTGCCCGCCATCGAACCCATCGACATCGGCGGCCTGATCAACTCGGTACTGTGGAAGAAAGTACAGGATGTCACCGACGTGGCGCCCCCGGGCTACAGCAAGCCGATTCATCCGCGCGGTGCTTTGGCCAAGGTACAGTTCCAGTCCGCCGGCGGCCATGATTACAGCGGCCTGTTCCAGGGCGCCGATCATGGGCTGTTGCGCCTGTCCGTTACCGGTGATCCTTCCGACCGCGGTTTTGCCCCCGGCCTGGCACTGAAACTGCTGGTGGATGGCAAACGCTCCGAAAACGTGTCGGCGCTCTATACCCTCAGCGGCCAGGGCGACAACCACAACATCTTCGCCAACGAACTGTCCAACTACGTGCAGGCGGAAGTGAATGAAACGCTGGGCACCACCGCATTGTTCTCCCTGGTTTCCACCAAGCCCACCCTGCTGGTGATGAGCGACATGGCCAAAGTAAACCAGGACGGCAGCGCCGCAGGCAGCGTCAAAACCCCGACGCAGATCTACTTCGTACCCAACCCGACGCTGAGAAATACCATCAGCACCGCCCCCCACGATTTCCGCGACGACCTCACGGCCATCCCGGCGGGCACCAAGCTGTATGACGTCTACGGCACCGACATGCAGATCCGTAAATCCATCTGGCCCTGGGTCACCGCCCGCTACGCCCGCGAGCGCCGCAACAGCGCCGTCAAAATCGGCGAACTGGTCACCCAGTCCGAGTTCACCCTGTCCCAATTCGGTGACACAGGCATCTTCTTCAAGCACCAACGCTACGAGGACCGTTAAGGGAGAGCGGCGCTAACCCCGCCACCACCAGGCCCGGGCAGCCACAAGCTGCCCGGGCTTTTTTATGCCTGCCACATCACCACACCCCGTGGGAGCGGTCGTCCGACCGCGAAATCCGCTTGGCTGTGCCCTTATCGCGTCCCAGGAAAACTCCACCCCTGAATATCCCTCCCTGTGGGAGCTATGCTTGCATGGCGAACTTCCAATGCGTCCAGCACCACCCATGCTCAACAGAACGAGCAATAAATTTGTAGGATATGGCTTACAGAAAAAGCTAAACGGTTGATATAAGGTGTTTTTCAGAAAGGGTCGATATCGGGAAAATCCAGGAAATAGGCCGCTCGTTCGAGTTTTGTCAAATGGGAATGGCTGCCATTTTTTCGGTAAGGTACTGAAGATAGTGGATTCTTCGGCACTATATGTTGTACTCCGGTTCGAATTATGTCGAAAAAAGATATGTCGAATCGTTCGACTGAATACGCTGTTATGTCCAAGGGGGAGCTTTGTGACGAGTATTCCTGAAAGGATTAAAGAGAACATATCTCGTAGTGTCAGCAAGAACGGAGATTTTGATCTGGCCTTTGATGAGATCGGCTCTTTGTCAGGTTCTGTGAGTAAAGAGCAGGTTGTCGAATTGTATATATTCATTCGGGATCACTCAGACCGAATGGAAGAGGAGTGGAGGGATGAATTCATCGAGTTCTTCCCTGAATTCGAAGAATCACTACCTCAGGTGCAGTATGGGTGAATTACATAACAAGTGGCGGCAGGCAGACCAAATTTCCGCTCCTCCGTCGCTCCAATTTGCCTGCTGCGCCAGGCGTTAGATTGCTTATGAGTGTGTCACGTTTCTACATGGTGGTCGCTGCAACGGTCGTATCGGTCGTGCTGCTGCTTATTAAGTTTTTTAGTCGTCTAGTGCCGGGTTTTGAACAGCTGATTATTGCAACGGTGCTGGTTTTAGCTGCTCTATCCGCAGTTGCCTCTATCCTGGCGTTATGGTCACTTAGTAGGGAGGCTTCGAGCTCGCTTAAAGAAAAGGTGTTGGCGGTTGGGAGTCTTGTAGTTACGGTTCCGTACTTGGGAATCGTAGCCCTTATCGTCATAGAGCCATTCGACAATCCATGAAAAATCTAACAAGCCAAGGCATTGGGACAAATTTTGCATCGCTGCGCTCAAAGCGCAAAATATGCCCCTGCTTGGGGCGTTAGGCATAAGGAAGTGCAGAGCTGTGGGCAAAATCGCGGACCTTTTTAATGCTGTTTTTTATGGTGGCTCTCGAAGCTTCAACGCGGGGGAAAATGCCATTCTAGATGCCGTAGAAGCTGAGCTGCCAGAGTCGGAGCGCGAGATTTTTTCTAAGCAGCGTGGCGCTGTGAATCTGGTGCAAAGGCAGCATCCAGGAAGCTCGTAATGGCCTATTACAGAAAATCTTCGAGTGTTCCTGAAATGCCTTATATGTCCGATGAGTATTGTCTAGCTGAGGTTCGTCACAAGCGGGAAAAACAGCCTCGGAAAACCAACGTTGTGCTTCACAATGGCATTCTCCAGAGTCTTGAGCGTTCTGTTCCCAAGGACGAATCTGAGATCAGAGAAATAGTCAGCGTTCGTCTTCATCCAAAGAGCTACCAGAGCCTGGCTGAGGAGCTAGATGCCGAGGAGCACGACGAAAATGCCTAACAAGGCGGTCAACCGGACGCCAAAAGCGTTGCGCTTTTGGTGCCCTCCGCTGGCGCTCCGGCGCCGGTTACCTTAGCGTTATATTTTCGGGGTAGAGCAGGATGTTCGATGAAGGGGCGCCAGATTCAGAGCCGACCCAGGAGCAGATAGATCTGATTGCCGGTCTCACTCAAAAGGAAGTAAGCGAGATCGATGCTTGTATCTTGTCATGTGTAAGTGGGCACTGGAGAAAGGTTGCAAAAGTAGTCGCCGATGCTATGTATCAAATGCCAGAGCGAATAGCGGGAGTCCCTGACGTTTACTATGCACAGAGAGTTTGGGGTTTCGTCGAGCAAGGTATTATGGAGCATCAGGGGTTTCTTGGTCGCATGCGCTATTGTGAAGTGCGGCGTAGCACTGAAGAAACATAACAAGAAGCAGCAGGCCGACCTTGTAGTTCCCCCGCTTTTGCTTCCGCAAAAACGGGCATCGCATCAAACGCCCCTGAGCTCTGGAGTTATCTTGAAGGGAAGCATGAATTACGATCCGATCAATATAAAAGATAAACTGGCTCTTTTCGATGAGCTCTGGTCTCCTTGTGTAATAGCTGAAATGAATAACTACCAGTTCAAGCTCGCAAAAGGCGAGGGGGAGTTTGTCTGGCATGATCACCCCGATACCGATGAGATGTTTTTCGTGATTGAAGGTGAGCTTGTTATTGAATTTCGTGATGGGTCGGTCACGTTAAATCCCGGAGAGATGTATGTAATTCCAAAAGGGGTTAAGCATAGGCCTTTCGCCAAAGGCCTTGTTCAGGTTTTGCTTGTGGAGCCTAAAGGTGTTGTTAACACGGGTGAATCTGGTGGCACTCTTACCGCAGAAAACGATATTTGGGTTTAAAAATACTAGTATCAAGTCGGGGCACTCAGACGCAATAGGCTGCGCCATTTTTTTAGGTGTCAGCCAAAATCCATATGTGAGGAAATAATGGAAAACTACAACAAATACGCCGAATACACGAAGTCGCAAGACTGGAAGTCACTCTGCAAGTTGAATAATGTTGGTCTTGATTCATTTGGCACAAAAAAGGAATTGAAAGTACTGCCAGAGTATTTAGAGCCTGACGAGGTCGTTTTTGCGCTCACATCGGGGGTTATGGAGCAATCAGAAACTTCCAATTCATTTGATTTTGGTGCAAACACTTGGCTCGTGGTGCTAACAAGTGACAGGTTTCTGTTTCTTGATGCTGCCATGCTTACTAGTTCTGTTGACACCCAAAGCATTCGACATGATCGAGTTCAAGCTGTTTCCGCATCTCAAGGTTGGGTTCTTGGTAAGGTAATGATTGACTTGGGTAGCCGGTTGCTCACTATAGATAACTGCCAAAAGGCAACAGTAAGAGTTGTTGCTGATCTAGCGAACAAGTGGCTTAAAGAAATTGCGGATAAGAAAAGCACTCCCACTGCACAGCCCCAGCAATTATCTGAGGAATCAGGATTAGATAAATTGGAGAAGTTGGCAAAACTTCATTCTATGGGAGCACTTTCAGACGAAGAATTTAATGCAGCAAAGCAAAAGGTCTTATCTTCGTTGTAGTTCCCCTGCTTTAATGGACACTCAAAAGAGCGCCTCAAGTCACCCCAAACCAAAACGCCCACCTTCCGGTGGGCGTTTCTCGTTCAGCCTTCAGTGATCAACAGACTTCAGAACCGCCCGTTAATCCCGAACCCAAGATTCGACACTTCATCGCCACTGCGATCCACCGCGCGCAGGTATTCCACGCTGAGGAAGATCTGGTTGGTGATGGTGATGTCGGCGCCCAGGCCCAGGGACAGGTCCTTGTAGTTTTCGCCGTCGGAGCCGCCGCCGGGGAAGTTGGCGGTGGTTTCGATGTAGGACACGCCGATCAGGCCGTAGGGGCGGACCGGCAGGGTGTTGGGGAACTGGCCGCGGAAGAAGGCGCCGTAGGAACGATCAACCTCCACGTCCACGTTGTTGCTCAGTTCGTCCTCACCGATACCCAGGCCCAGGCGCAGTTCGCCACCCAGGGTCTCGTCGCGGTTGATCCAGGTGCCGAATTTGAATTGTAGCACTTCCGGTTTGGCGGAGGCGCTGGTGTTGTCCGGCTCGATCTTGCTGCTGACGATATCCAGCCCGGCGTAGCCGCTGGCCTGGGCAAACATGGGCAGGGCCAGGGTCGCGGCTAGCAGTACTTTTTTCATGGTATCTCCCGCTTGAGTCATGTGTATGACGAAGTAATGAAACGGATTGTAGTGAAAAGAAGGCGGTAGGGCGACCGGGGGATCAGGAAGGCGCTGCAGGAACCTGCCCGCAAAGGGGGGCCTGCAGGCAGATTGTTTGCTGCGGGCCGCAATGGGATGACCCCGCAGTGTTGTGAAGGGCGCTACGGCGGTAAAGACGTGTTTGCCTTTATCCGCCGTAGACCGGCAAACAGGAGTGTTATCCCTCCTGAAAGATTGCCGGGTTGGACCAGGGATTAATGCTCGTGGTCATGATCGTGCTCTTCATCCTCGTGATCATGGTCATGGTCTTCACCCTCGTGGTCATGATCATGGTCGTGCTCATCATCGCCATGGGCGGGTTCGCCCGCCAGGCCTACCCAGGCCAGTTTGCCGGGTGTAAACGTCAGGGGCAGAGGATCTTCCCGTTCGCCGTCTTCCAGATGCACCACGACGATGGCGTCATTCCCGGGATCGGCCAGGAAGACGTGGGCGGGCTCCCCCGCGACGGCCATGGCGATCCGGCTGCCGTGGCCAGAGGCCGCAGGAGCGGTGCTGGGGTCGACAGCGTCTTCCACATGGGCATGTTCGCTCCAGTCCGCGGTGTCGAAGATGCGCAGGTCGCCAGCGTCATCCAGCAGAACCAGGTGTTCGCCATGGGGATCGAGACTGTGGTTGTCCAGGGAAACGTCGGCCCCTTCCGTCCAGTCCAGCTCTTCGGCATCGCCATCTTCCGGATGGATGATGAGAATCCGGTCGCCCGCATAGGCCACGAAGTGAGGCAACTCATGGTGGCTGTCAAAGCTGCCGACCCGCTCGCTGCCAGTCAGGCCCAGGGTGGCGTTGTCCACGTGTTGGGCGGTGAAGGTCTCGCCGTCCTGGTGGACGATAAGGATGCCGTCACTGCAGCCGAACACGGAATAGTCTTCATTGGAGCCGGCGCCGTGCAGGCCCGGGCAGTCCAGGTTGACGGTGTCTTCCCGGTGATAGTGATCGTTATGCTGGTGATAGATGTCCACCTTTTCCGGCAGGCCGTTGGCTGCGGTGCGGTAGGTCGCCAGCAGAATGTCACCACGGGGTTCGGCGACGCCGTGGTGGGCACTGTCCAGGGTCTGGCTGGCCACACTGCCACCATTTTCCAGGGACGCATCCGTGAGCAGTTCCACTCTGGCCATGATGGCGTTGCCGGCATCGCCATCGTAAAACAGAGCCGCCTGTTCGCCGTGGACCCGATAGTGAGTGGGGGCGGGCCCGTTCAGGGTGCCAGCCATTGAGGGGGCGTCTTCATGCACATGATCGTCATGGACATAGAGGCCGCCGTCCAGGATCTGCACCTGGTTGGCGCTGCGCTGGGGGGCCAGGACAAATCGCTTGCCGGGGCTGGTGTACAGAGCGCTTGGGGCGCTATTCAGCGACAGGGAGCCGGGAAGCTGGGCCTGCTCTTCCAGATCATACATATAGAGCTGATCGCCGGCGCCATCGCTGGAGGCAATGACCAGGCGGCCCGGGTGGTCACCGTGATCATGGTCGTGATCATGATCATGGTCATGGGTGTCTTCACCGCCGCCCAGCGGGGTGCTGCCGGTTTCGTTTTCACAGCCGGCCAGTAGCAGGGCGGCCAGCAGACAGGTCAGCAGGGCCGGACCCCGCTTGGCTGCGTGTTTGAAGCGTTGCATGGTGTTCTCCAATTCGGTTCGCGACCCCGGCGGAATAATGGCGCCGGGGTATGTCGTTTTCACTTAACGATCCAGGCGTCAAAACTCGATACGGGTGCCCACGGTCAGGTTGCGGCCCGGTTCCGGCACGGTGCTGGCCAGGAAGGAGGTGTGGTTGAACACTTCCTCACCGAGCAGATTGTTGCCGCGCACGAAAAAGGTGTAGCGCTGGTCGCCGCGCAGCCGGTAGCTGACGGTGATGTTGGCCATGTCGAAGGAATCGGTACGCTCCTCGAAACCGGTGATCTGGTCCTGGGCGAAGGTGCGGTAGTACTCCAGCTCCGCATCGAAATGGCCCACGTAGGTGTTGAGCCGGGTACCCAGCCGCTTGGCGGGGATGCGTGGCAGATAACCGCCGTCATCGAAGGTGGCGCGTACCATGTCGCCGAATACGGTAATGCCGATGGGGTCGACGCCGTAGTAGCTCACCGAGGCTTCGGCACCGGTGAAGGTGGCATCCCGCTGGCTGTACTTGATCAGGCGGAAATCTTCGATCTGGTCCAGGGTGCGGGCGTAGATGTAGTTATTGATGCGGTTCTCGAACACGCCCAGATCAAACAGCCAGTCGCCCTGGGTCTTGCGCAGGTTCAGGTTGGCGTTGAGGCTGATCTCGTCGTCCAGGTCCCGCTGGCCGCCACCGCAGGCACTGAGAAGACCGCACTCATAGGTGTTGGTGGCCAGGTGCACCCCTTCGGCGTACAGCTCCTGGGCGCTGGGGGCGCGCTCGGCGTGGCCCACGGACAGTACCAGTTCATAACCCGGCACGAATGCCCAGTTGGCGGCGGCGGACAGGGAGGTGCTGTCCTGCTTCAGATCCGGTAGCGCTTCGCCGGGACGGTCTTCCGGGCGCAGTCGCTGACGCTCCTGGCGGGCGCCCAGTTCGAAACGCCATTGATCGTTGAGCCGGTACTCTTCCACGGCGAACAGGGCCAGGGCCCGGCTTTCGGTTTTCGGCACGAAGGCTTCACCCCCCAGGGAGCTGAAGTCAAAGTCGGTGTACTGCATGCCGACCACGCCCCGCCAGTCGCCGATGGGAGCATGTTCCACTTCCAGCCGGGCGTCGCCGCCCCGGTTGCGGAAGGTGGTGCCGATCTCGCCTTCCTCGATTTCATGGTGGCGGTATTCGGTGTGATTGCCGCGAAAGCGGATGGCGGTGATGCCGTCCATGGGGTTGCGGTATTCCCCCCGGGCGTCTACCCGGCGGCTGGCCAGGTCCACGAAGGGGGTAACCTCTTCGCCGTGCTCGTGGTCGTGCTCTTCGTCCGGGCAGGCCAGGCTGTTGCCGCTGACACCGCACTCCTCGAACTCGTGACTGTGGCCGGGCAGGCCGTAGTTGTCACGACGGTAGCTGTAGGCCATGCCGAAGAAGCCCTGGTCACCGATCCAGGAAGCGCCGATGCTGCTGTTGTCGCTTTCCGCGTAGGTGCCGGGCACGGTGAGGCGGTCGAAGCCGTCCACTTCGTAATCATCCGCGTCCCGGCGGCTGCCTTCCACCCGGAACACCAGATGGTCGGTGGCGGAGAAGGTGATGCCGGCGGCGGTGGCGTTTTCATCGGCCACGGTGTTGGCGCGGGCGCCTACGAAGCCTTCCACGTCCTCACGCGGGCGTTCGGTGGGAATACGGCTGTCCAGCACATTCACGACGCCGCCACTGGCACCGCTGCCGTAGAGCAGGGTGGACGGGCCGCGCAGGACTTCGATCTGACGGGCCAGCATGGGATCCACGGTGACGGTGTGGTCCGGGGAGATCTTGGACGCATCCAGCACCGCAGAGCCGTCGTTGAGTACGCCCACGCGTGGGCCGCTCTGGCCGCGGATCACCGGTCGGCTGGCGCCGCCACCGAAGGTATCGCTGTGCACACCGGGCTGATTGTTCAGGGTTTCGCCCAGGGTGGCGGCGTTTTTCTGGGTGAGGGTTTGCTGATCCATCACCGAGTACGGGGTGCTGGGGCTGCCGCTGCCCAAAGGCAGGGCCGAGACGTTCACCGCTTCCAGTTCATTGGCGGCGGAAGAGTCGGAGCTGTCGGCCTGAACGACCGTTGGGGCCAGCGATGTAGCCAGCGCCACGGCGACGCACCCGGCCAGGGTGTGGCGTCGAGAATTCATAGAAACCTCTGTCTTCACGTTTGAGCGGCCGCGACGCTGGATTCAAGGGGCCTGGTGTCGCGGTCCGGAACGGGTGTCCGACAGCGTTATGCACGCAGGACCATCACGTTGAAGCGTGCGCGGGCTGTCGGATTGAACAAACGGTATCAAGCAGAGGCGGGTGGGCCGCGTGGGGGGTAGGAAAGGTGTTCAAGGGTGCGTCGTACCGGGGCAGCCACAGGGGCTGGGGCCGGTTCGGCGTGCAGGGAAACGACGTGAACATAGTGGTTGGGCAGGGCGAGCATGCCCTGGCCGTGGGTACAGATCTGGCAATCCGCAGCGGCCAGCAGCTCCGTGTGGGAATCGTGGGGCTGGGCATCGATGTGAGCGGGCGCATGCCAGGCAAAGAGTAGCTGGGCGCAGAACAGCGCCAGAATCAGTGACAGCGACAGGCCGTGGCGAGCTGGCATCATGATGCGTTCTCCCCCGGGGCGCTGTGCTTTCTGCAGCGGTGCTGTTCCTGACCGGGCTCGGTGCCCGGCACATAGTCAAAACCACCGGGATGCCAGGGGTGGCACTTGCACAAACGCTTCGCTGCCAACGCGCTGCCGCGCAGGCTGCCATGGACTTCCACCGCCTGTCGGGCATATTCCGAGCAGGTGGGGTAGAAGCGGCATTGGTTGCCGATCCAGGGGCTCAGCAGCTTCTGGTATAACCAGAGCATACCGAGCAGAAGCGATTTCACGGTATCAAGACCTGTGTGGTGTCAACTCAACGGGGCATGATACGGCCAATCCGGTGGCGGATGCTACCTTGATGCGGGAGCAGGCTGATTCTGTCCTTGTAGGAGCCCATGCTTGCATGGCGAACCTCCCCACACCGGTTCGCCATGCAAGCATGGGCTCCTAGGGGCGCCTTGGCCGGTTGTGCCAATTTGTGAGCATGCCCTTGTCTGGCGGCAAGCCGGGTGCATACTGCGCCACGGACATGATTGTGAGGAGTGTGTTGTGAGAGCCATTGTTCTGACGTTGTTGATGTTGACGGCCCCATCCTGGGCGGCGGATTGGGAGCTGAACCATGAAGGATCGCAGCGGGGTGACGTGACTACCTATGTGCGCGAGGTCTCCGACAGCCCGGTGAAGGCCTTCAAGGGCGTGGTGGAATTGCAGGCCAGCGCCACCTCGGTACTGGCGGTGATCACGGCGGTGGACGCCTTCCCGGAGTGGATCTTCCAGAGTCAGGGGGCAGAGCGCCTCAGTATTACGGAAAAAGAGCGCATCCATATGCGTTTCAACGGGATCTGGCCGGTGGCGGACCGGGATGTGGTGCTGGTCAATACACTGACCCAGACCGCTGATGGCGAGATTCATCTGCACAGTGAGAACGCCGAGGGCGTCAAGGACAAGCAGCCTGGCTTCGTGCGCATCCCGGCCCTGGATAACCAGTTTGTGATTACGCCGCTGACGGACGGCTGGGTACGGGTGAAATTCGAGACCTTCGTGGATCCGGGGGGCAATGTGCCGGTCTGGCTGGCGAATCTGGTGTCCACCAAGGCGCCCCGGGTGACGCTGGAAGGGTTGAAAGAGCAGTTGGAGAAGCCGCGATTTGCCAATGCCACCCGGGAGGATTTGCCAGGGTTGCCGGGGATGGAAGCGCTGAAGCTGTGATGTGAGCCACAAGCCACAAGCCACAAGCTACAAGCTACAACGCGACCCCTAGGTTAAGTGTTTTTCAACGCAAGAAGCCGCGCCCATAGTATGGGCGCGGCTTCTTGCGTTTTAGATCATGGAAACCTTCCACCGTGTTGTGGCTTGAAGCTTGTAGCTATTCTCTATCGACTCCAGCGGGTGCCTTCGCGGGTGTCTTCCAGCTGGATACCGGCGTCGGTGAGTTGCTGGCGGATCTCGTCGGCGCGGGCGAAGTTCTTGTCTTTCTTCGCCTGGGTGCGCTCAGCCACCAGGGCATCGATTTCCTCGTTGCTCAGCCCGTCTTCGCCCGCGTTCTTGTTCTGGAACCAGGCGGTGGGGTCCTCGGTGAGCAGGCCCAGCAAGTCGGCGGCGGCCAGCAGTTCGGCTTTCAGTGCCGGCTTGTCGGCCAGCTCGGCCTTGTTCAGCTCGCCGGCAATGGCGTGCAGGGCGCTGACCGCTTCGGAGGTGTTCAAGTCATCCTTGAGGGCTGCCAGCACCGGGTGGTTGTCCGGCAATTGGTAGCCGGCCTCCGGCTCCACGGTTTCGCCACGGCCGAGCAGGGCGTAGTAGAGCGTATCCAGCCCCTTCTCCGCATTCTCCAGCAGGTCAGCGGAGAAGTTCAGCGGTGACCGATAATGGCTGGAAATGAGCGCGAAACGCAGGATTTCGCCGTGGTACTGGGTGAGCAGATCACGGACCAGACGGAAGTTGCCCAGAGACTTGGACATCTTTTCGCCGTCGATATTGATATAGCCGTTGTGCATCCAGTAGCGCACGTAGTCGGTGCCGTGGGCGCAGCAGCCCTGTGCGATCTCGTTCTCGTGGTGCGGGAAGATCAGATCCTGGCCGCCACCGTGGATATCGATCACGTCACCCAGGTGCTTGTGGATCATGGCGGAGCATTCGATGTGCCAGCCGGGACGGCCACGGCCCCAGGGGGACTCCCAGCCGGGTTGGTCATCGGTAGATGGCTTCCAGAGGATGAAATCACCGGGGTGGCGCTTGTAGTCGGCCACTTCCACCCGCGCTCCGGCAAGCATGTCTTCCAGTTTGCGACCGGAGAGCTTGCCGTAGTCGGGCATGGATTCCACCGCAAACAGCACCTGGCCGTCGGCCTCGTAGGCGTGGCCCTTTTTCACCAGGGTCTCGATCATGGCGATCATTTCGCTGATGTGGTCGGTGGCCTTGGGAATGATGCTCGGGGTTTTCGCATTCAAAGACGCCATGTCTTCGGCGAAGGCGGCCGTGAAGCGTTCGGTGAGGGCACCAATGTCTTCGCCATTTTCCGCCGCGGCCTTGATGATCTTGTCATCAATATCAGTGATGTTGCGGGCATACGCCACCTCCGGGTAGAGGCGCTGCAACAGCCGGTACAGCACATCAAACACCACCACCGGGCGGGCATTGCCGATATGGACGAAGTTATAGACCGTGGGGCCGCACACGTAGAGGGTGATGCGGTTGGGATCCAGCGGAATGAAGTCGTCCTTCTGCCCGGTCAGGGTGTTGTGCAGTTTCAGGCTCATTTTTTGTAAAGCTCTTTCGGATCGATGATCGGCGTCTTGTCGATGGTGACGCTGTCGGCGTCGGCTTTCCAGTAGAAGCAGTCGCGTCGGCCGGTGTGGCAAGCGGGGCCGGTCTGGTCCACTTTCACCAGCACGGTGTCCGCGTCGCAATCAATGCGCAGTTCTTTCAGTATCTGCACCTGGCCGGAAGATTCGCCTTTGCGCCAGAGCGTTTTCCGGGAGCGGGAAAAATAGCAGACCCGACCGGTGGCCAGGGTTTCCTCCAGGGCTTCCCGGTTCATCCAGGCCATCATCAGCACTTCGCCGGTGTCATGCTGCTGGGCGATGGCGGCGATCAGGCCGTCGTCGGTGAGCTTCAGGTTGTCCAGGGCCTCTTGCAGCGGTACCTGGAAACCTTCGGGCTGTTGTTCGTTGTCTTTGAACATGACGCCTCCGGGGGCTGAATGCGGCCGTTGGGGCTTTGCTTGCAAAGCGAGGGGGTAACCCTCTATTCGCCTTGCGAGCAAGGCTCCAACGGTGTTTCTTGGCCTCAGATCGGCAGGCGGGTCGCGTTGGCCAGGGCGGTGATGGCGGCGTCCAGGCTTGTCGTGTCGGTGGCCTGGGAGCCCAGGGTCCGGATGGCCACCAGTTGCTCGTCCGCTTCTTTTTCACCGATGACCCAGATCTGCGGCACCTTGGCGCGGGAATGCTCGCGGACCTTGAAGCCGATCTTTTCGTTACGCAGGTCCAGTTCCGCCGGGATGCCGGCGGCTTCCAGCTTTTCCTTCACACTGCGGGCGTAGTCATCCGCCGCATTGGTGATGGTGCAGATCGCTACCGGTACCGGCGCCAGCCACAGGGGCAGGTGCCCGGCGGTGGACTCGATCAGGATGCCCAGGAAGCGTTCCAGGGACCCCAGCACCGCACGGTGCAGCATCACCGGACGCTGGCGAGAGCCGTCTTCGGCCACGTATTCCGCGTCCAGGCGCTCGGGCAGCACGAAGTCCACCTGCAGGGTGCCGCACTGCCAGTCCCGGCCAATGGCGTCGCGCAGGACAAATTCCAGTTTCGGGCCGTAGAAGGCCCCTTCACCCGGGTTCAGTTCGCATTCCAGTCCCAGGGATTCCACCGCATCGCGTAAAGCGCCTTCGGCCTTATCCCAGGTTTCGTCGGCACCGGCGCGTTTTTCCGGGCGGTCGGAGAACTTGATACGGAAGCTCTCGAAGCCGAAGTCCTTGTAGACCTCGCGCAACATAGTAATAAAGCCGGCGGTTTCTTCGTTGATCTGCCCTTCGGTACAGAAGATGTGGGCATCGTCCTGGCTGAAGGAGCGTGCGCGCATCAGGCCGTGCAGGGCACCGTGGGCTTCGTTACGGAACAGGGTGGTGAACTCGCCGAGACGAATGGGCAAGTCCCGGTAGCTCTTGATGCCCTGGTTGAAGATCTGCACGTGGCCCGGGCAGTTCATGGGCTTGACCGCCATTTCCCGGTGATCGTGGGTACAGACGGTGAACATGTCATCGCCGTACTTGTCCCAGTGACCGGACTTTTCCCAGAGGATGCGGTCCATCATCTGCGGGGTAGCCACTTCCTGGTAGCCGCCTTTTTCCATCTTGCCGCGGATGTAGTTTTCAAGGTTCTTGCGCATGCGCCAGCCTTTCGGGTGCCAGAACATGCTGCCCACCGCTTCCTGTTGGATATGGAACAAACCCATTTCCTTGGCCAGTTTGCGGTGGTCACGTTTTTCCGCTTCCTCAAGCTGTTTGAGGTAGGCGTTGAGTTCTTTCTTGTCCCGCCAGGCGGTGCCGTAGATGCGCTGCAGCTGGGCCTTGGAGGCATCGCCGCGCCAGTAGGCGCCGGCCACCTTGGTCAGTTTGAAACCATCACCCAGCTTGCTGGTACTGGGCAGGTGGGGGCCGCGGCACAGGTCGATGAAATCGCCCTGGCGGTAGAGGCTCACTTCCTGATCGGCGGGCAGGTCGCGGATGATTTCCGCCTTGAATTCCTCGCCGGCTTTCAGGAAGAAGTCGATGGCCTCGTCCCGGTCCCAGACTTCACGCCGAATTGCCTCGTTGCGACGCACAATTTCCATCATGCGTTTCTCGATCGATTTGAGGTCTTCCGGGGTGAAGGAATCTTCCCGGTAGAAGTCGTAATAAAAGCCGTTTTCGATGGTCGGGCCAATGGTGACCTGGGTTCCCGGGAACAGCTCCTGCACCGCCTCTGCCATGACATGGGCCGCATCGTGGCGGATCAACTCCAGGCCGTCGTCGGTGTCGCGGGTGATGATTTCTACCGTGGCGCCATCGTCGATGGGCAGATAAACATCGATCAGCTTGCCATCCACTTTGGCGGCAAGAGCCTGTTTGGCGAGTTTTTTGCTGATACGCTCGGCGATGTCCAGGGCGGACGCCGGCTGATCAAACGCCATGGTTGCCCCGTCGGGCAGTTGATAGCTGACACTCATGAGAGGTAGGAATCCAGATTGGCTCGGAACCGGCAGATGGTAGGGGCTGTTGGTGTTTCGTTCAAGTCGCTGCTGGCGGAATATGCCAAGGCAGAGGGGCGGCGAGCGGCGATATCCCATTGTTGCTGAACCGGCGGTATGGGCGTCGGTCGAAAGGAATAGAGGAAAGCGACGTTTTTTGCCTGAAATCCTGGCTCAGCCTATGCTTGCTGGGCAAACACACGATTTTGCTATGGATGACCATTGGGAGCGGGATAGCTCATGAACTCCTTTTTGCCTGACACCACATCGGTGACGGACGAAAATCTGCTGCCGCGCATGTTGCGGGTGGCGCAACATCTCAGCGAGCAGCGGGATGTACCGCGCCTGCTGCAGGTATTGCTGGATGAGGCTCTGTACCTGTGTGAGGCGGATACCGGCTGGGTGTGGCTGTATGCAGATGGCAAGCCTGAGCCGGGGTTGAGCTGCCTGTGTCGCCGGGCCGGTGATGCGTTCCTGCATGAGGAGGCCAGCCTGTTCTGTCCCATGGCGCGCAAAAGCGGTTTGCCCGAACAGTGTTATGAAGACGGCAAGCCGCTGGCGGTGGATCTGTCGGAAAGCGCCCTCAGCGAGGAGGACCGGTATTTACTGGATGCGCTGGCCCCGGATGCTGGCGGCTTGCGGCTGTGGCCCCTGCGGAACCACGAAGGGGTGGTTATCGGCGTGCTGCAGCTGGCCTATAACCACGCGCTGCCGGCCCGTTTGCACCGGTTGGGCAAGCACAGCGATCTGATCTTCCAGTCCCTGCTGACCTACGCGGGGATTGCCTTGAGCAATCTAAGCCAGGTGCAGGAGCTGAAGGAGCTGCTGGATGCCTTTATCAAGGTGCTGGCCCAGGCCATTGATGCCAAGAGTCCGCACACCAGTGCCCACTGTCAGCGGGTGCCGGTGATTACCGAAATGCTGGCCCAGGCGGCCTGTGAGGATAATTCGGACTTTGCGGACTTTTCCCTGGATGAGGACGGCTGGTACGAATTGCACGTCGCGGCCTGGTTGCATGACTGCGGCAAGCTGGCCACGCCGGACTCGGTGCTGGATAAGTCCACCAAGCTGCACACCCTCCATGACCGTATCGATGAGGTGGCCAGCCGCTTTGCTGCCCTGCGCGGGGAGATCCAGTTTCGCTATGAAAAGGCCTGTTTGCTGGATCCCGCCGACGAGCCAGCCAGCCGTGAACGCATGGAAGCAGAAATCGGTCAGTTGAAGGAGGACCTGGCGTTTCTGGAGCGCATCAATCGGGGCGGAGAAGCCATGGCCGAGGCGGACCAGCAACGGGTGCGGGACATCGCGGCGCGGCGCTGGACCGATGCCTGGGGCCAGAAAAAGCCCCTGCTCACCGACGATGAGGTTTACAACCTCTGTATCCCCCGGGGCACGCTCACTCCGGAAGAGCGGCAAATCATCAATGGCCACATGGATGTGACCCTGGACATGCTCGGGTCACTGCCGTTTCCGCCCAAATTGCGCCAGGTACCGGAATATGCGGGCGGCCACCATGAAAAAATGGATGGCACCGGTTTTCCACTTGGACTCACCCGTGACCAGATGTCGATCCCGGCGCGGATCATGGCCATCGCCGATGTGTTCGAGGCTCTTACCGCCAAGGAGCGCCCCTACAAGACACCGCTGAAACTCAGCGAAGCCCTGGCCATCATGCAGCGCATGCGCGATAACGATCACCTGGATCCGGACCTGTACCGGTTATTTATTCGCTCCGGGGTGTGGCGTCAATACGCCGCAAAACATCTGGATCCGGTGCAGCTGGATGTGGAGGATGGCAGTGCTTTTCTGTGATGGGTTTTCTGTAGGAGCGTCGCTGGCGGCGCGATAGCCAGAGCGGCGAAGTGCGAGGAGCGAGTTTCGAAAGGCAGACCTGAAAAACGGTGGGGCCTGCTGATTGTCGCGTCCCGTCATTCGTCACTCGAGACGGAATGTATCGCGCCGCCAGCGACGCGCCTGCGGAAAGACGACCGAATGTTTTCTTGAGGTTTCCTGTGCGTATTACTCTTGCTGTATTGCTCTGCCTGCTGTCATCTGTGTCCCTCGCCAGCGAGTGGCTGCTCTCTCTGGAAGGCCAGCGAACCCAGGGGGTGCTGTTGCGTGGGCAGGTGGCAAGTGGGGTGACGGTCAAACTGGGTGACAGGGCGGTACGGACCACACCGGAGGGATTCTTTGCCGTTGGTTTTGGCCGGGATGCCGACCTTGAGCAAGTGTTGACGCTGGAAAAGCAGGGCAAGGCACAGCAAGTGCCGGTAATCCTCAGCAAGCGTGAGTACGATATCCAGCGTATCGAAGGGGTGCCGCAGCGTACCGTGGAGCCGCCACCGGAAGCGGTGCTCAAGCGGATTCGTCGCGAGGTGGCGGAAATCAAAACGGCGCGGGACACGGACTCTGCCCTGCTGGCCTTTCTCAGTGATTTTCAGTGGCCGCTCACGGGCCGTATCAGTGGTGTCTATGGCAGTCAGCGGGTTTACAACGGCAAGCCGGGCCGGCCCCACTATGGTGTGGACGTGGCCCGGCCCACCGGCACTGTGGTGGTGGCTCCTGCGGACGGGGTGGTGACCCTGGTGCAGGACGATAATTACTATTCCGGCGGCACCCTGATCCTGGATCATGGCTACGGGGTTTCCTCCACCATGATCCATCTCAGCGAGGTGCTGGTGGAAAAAGGGCAGGCGGTAAAGCAGGGCGAGCCGGTGGCCAAGGTCGGCGCCTCCGGCCGCGCGACCGGGCCGCACCTGGACTGGCGATTGAACTGGTTCGAGGAGAAGCTTGATCCGGTGACGGTGGTGGGGGAGATGGAACAATAGTTGACAGTTGATAGTGGACAGTTGACAGCTCGCGGCGAGTGCTTGCTATAACCGAAAGCCAAGAGGCCGCGCTCAAAAGTTTTGGGCGCGGCCTCTTCACGTTAAAAATCAGACAACCTGTTCCGCGTAGCTGTCAACTGTCCACTATCAACTGTCAACTAACTCAACATCTCCACCAATCCCTGACTATTCGTCATCGCCACCCGGTTACGGCCAGCGCCTTTGGCCTGGTAGAGGGCCTCGTCAGCCTGTTTCAGGAGTTCGGCGCCATTGCTGGCGCCGTGGTCGGAGCAGGCGACTCCCACGCTGATGGTGACCACCTGGCTGACCCGGGAGCCGCTGTGGGGCAGGCCCAGTTGTTCGACCCGGTTGCGCATCCGCTCCGCAAACACCAGGGCATCATTGAAGCTGGAATCGGTAAGGATGATAACGAATTCCTCGCCACCATAGCGGGCCACGAAGTCCGTGTCGGCCTGCACCATCGAGAGGGGGACATGGGATATTTTCTTCAGGCATTCGTCCCCGGCCGGGTGGCCGTAGGTATCGTTGTACTGTTTGAAAAAATCGATATCGAACAGCAAAAGACTGATGCGTTCCGGGGCATCCGGATTGCCCTGCTTGTGCAGGTGGAACAGGTGATTGAGCCGGGACTCCATGCCTCGCCGGTTGATGCAGCCGGTGAGGCCATCCACGGTGGCCTGGTTTTCCAGTACCAGGTTGGCGGAGTGAAGCTCGTTACGGTGTTGGTAAAGCACGTGCTCGGAGAGGAAGTGCTGGCGCAGCAACCGCTCATACACGTACTGGCCAAACAGGCTCATGCTGGCAAAGGCCAGGGTCACCATGGTCAGGGTGATGGATTCGAACGGGGTCCGCTCCGGATTGGCCAGCAGTGTGGCGACCATGGCGCCGATCATCACGGTGGAACTGAGCAGGGCGGAGTAGAAAGGCACCCGGACGAGGATGCAGATCATGATGATCGACAGGGGCGTATGCAGGAAGAAGGTGTAGGCAAGAGGGTGATCCACATGTACACCCAGATAATTGCCAGTCAGGGCGATGGCAAACGCCAGTGCCAGAGTGGCCGGGTGCAGCCATTCCCGCCACTGGAGTTTGCGGGCAAGAATCACGCAGCCGCCGGCCAGCATCAAGGTGAAGAGTCGGGGCCGCCAGGAATTACTGATCACATCCGTGCCGATCCACGACTCGATCAGCATGGCGGTGGCAATCAGGGTGGAGACCAGGCCCAGCGCCCAGGGGGCGACCTTTGACACACTGGCCAGAAAATACAGGCGAAAGTCTTTTTCCAGCGGCTTTGGCAGACGCAGGTGCCACGGCAGTTTGATGTCACTGCCGGTGGGGAGCGGATTATGTTTCTGGGGGGCGGTCACGGCCGATAGGGCTCCTTTGTGTCCGTGCGTCGATGACGGCCATGTTTCATCATAGAGTATGCCGGCTATGGAAAAAAATCACAGGCGGCCAGCGGCACATTGTAAGGACAGAAGGCGGTTTGCATTCAGTCCAGCAGAGCCAAAAGTGCCTGTCGCTTACCGGCAGGCAGACGCCGGAAACGTTCCAGCAGGTACGCTTCTTCCTGGCCGTCAGGAATTGCCGGTTCGCCATGGGGCAAGGTGGCGGGCCAATTGCTGAGACTGTGTTGCAAGCGGGCAATGATCTCCGCATTCATGCTTCGATGGCTGAGGCCGGCGGTTTCCGCGACACTGGCCCGCATGCCATTGGGAAATCGAACCACGAACTTCTCGGCTCGCGTGGTTGCGCTGCTTGTCATAGTAACCTCTGAATCACACCTGCGAACAATAAATCAGCCTCTATATACAGGGCGGCTGTTCCAGACAACACGACAGGGTGTAGCGTTAACAGTGCATTAGACCTTACGCATTTTTTTGCCTTTAGGCGATACTGGCAGCTTGCCATTAAGCCTCAAACAGCGACCCGGTTAACACCGAAAACGGTAAAAATTGCTTTTACATTGCAATGTTTTCACGCAGGCCTCACGACGTGGCGGGATATGCCCGGATATTGTCTGCTTTTGGAGGCGTAACGCGTTGCCATGTGACACCCCGCATGCCGCGCTATAGAATCCATTTTGGTGATGTTTTCTTAGGTGGCGATTCATATCATGAATATTGGTGCGGCTGACCTGAACCTGCTCAAGTACCTGGATGTGCTGCTGCGCGAGCAGAATGTGACCCGGGCGGCAGAACAACTGGGCATTACCCAGCCCGCCATGAGCAATTCCCTCAAGCGACTGCGGGAGTTATTCGGTGATCCCCTGCTGATTCGGACCAGTGACGGCATGACCGCCACGGAACGTGCCCAGGAACTGCGCCCGTTGGTGCGACAGATCCTGTCCCAGGCGGAGCAGCTGTTCACCCCGGAGGATGTGTTCCAGCCCTCGGAAAGCCGTCGGGTGTTCCGCATCATGACCAGCGATTATGCGGAGGCCACCCTGGTGCCCCATATCGTGCGGCGCCTGCGTGCGGAAGCCCCGCACGTGGTGCTGGACTTCCTGACCCCTTCGGACGTGAGCTACCAGGACATGGAGCAGGGTCGGGTGGACATGGCGGTGAACCGGTTCAACGAGATTCCCGGTTCCTTTCACCAGGTGAGTCTGTGGAAGGATTCCTTTTCCTGTCTGCTGAACCGGGATAACCCCATTGCCGGTGATTTCAATCTGGACAGTTACCTGTCTGCGCAACATATCTGGGTCTCGAAGACCGGTTTCGGGGTGGGGTTCGGCATGAATCCGGAAAAACTCGGTGGCCTGGGCTGGATTGATCATGCCCTGGAGCAGTTGGGCAAGAGCCGCAAGATCAGCATCTTTACCCGTCACTACCAGATGCCCGCCTTGCTGGCCATGAACAACGACCTGGTCGCCACTCTCCCCAGCCGGGTGGCGCGCATGCAGGCCCAGAACGAACGGCTGCTGATCAAGGAGCCGCCTTTTGATATTCCCCAGTTCGAACTGAAGATGGCCTGGTCATCGTTACTGCACCACAACGTGGCCCATCGCTGGTTGAGACGGCTGATTCAGGAAGAGGCGGAAAGTATTCTGGCGGAGGAGTAGCTACGAGCGACGCTCCCGGGATAGGGCAAGCCTGAAAAGCTCCTCATGCGCTGAGATATCTACGAAGCCGCTTGTAGGAGCTATGCTTGCATAGCGAACCGCGCTTGCGCGGAAATCGCCCGTAGGGCGATCAGGCATTTCAGCGCGCGTCAGATTGCAGAAAGAACGGCTGACGACAATCCTCTGTTGCCTCGCTACGCTCGGTTCGCACCTGCAAGAGGTGCTCCTACATCAATCGCGCCGCCAGCGACGCTCCTACAGCCTCTGGGGCGCGGGTACGGGTGCAGTCTTTCCCGCGTTACAGCTTGAAGCCCATAGCTAGCCGGTGCTTCTCAAATCACCGCCGCCCCACTTAGCCAACCACTGTGGGCCTTGCCGGGCAGGTTTTCCCCGGCTTCGGCGATGGCGCCTTTGCCCACGCCCTCAAAGGCCCGCACGCGAAAGTGTTTGCCGGGGGCTTCAGTGGCGAGTTGCTCGGCAATGTGGGCGGCCAGCTGTTCCACGGTGGTGTCGGTGTCCACCAGATAGCAGTGGTCCTCAGGGATGACCAGCTCGAAATGCCCCTGGGGCGCATCGTAGCGAAAGCGGTGGTGGGGGATTTCGTCGATGTAGTAGGTGCCTTCCAGGTCCTCTTCGGTACCCAGGTAGATATCTTCCCAGCGGTCCGCCCAGAGTTTTTCCCAGTAGCGGCTGCGGCGGCCATTTTCGAAAATGTGGATGCCGGAGCGATGGCCATGGGCAATACGCTGGCAGTTGCCGTCGTGTTTCTTCAGGCCATGGGAATAGTGATAGAAGGGGGCCGTGCCGGTATCTTCCTCGCGCAACACGATGTGCACTTCCGCCACATTTTCCGGTACCACCTGCTGCACCAGGTCCATCAGGAACAGGGTCAGGTTGGCCTTGGAAATTTCCGGGCCGTTCATCAGCAGCAGGCTTTCGCTGGGCGCCACCATGCGGATGGTGCCACCCCGGTAAAGCCACTCCAGGCTGGTGTTGTTGTCCCGTTCACTCACGGTAGCGTGTTCACTATCCACCGGCACCAGCAGGCGATGATCCACGCTGTCGTCGATGATCTGCTTGATGCGTTTTTTGATATGGCCGAAGTCGAACACCATGCCCTGATGATCCAGGTCGCCGGTGAGTTCCAGATCGACCAGCCAGGATTCACCGACCATGCCGCGCTTGGGATGCAGATAGGAGAAATCGGCGACGGTTAAATTTTCGACAAAAAGTGTGGCCATGCGGTTCCGGTGGAATCAGGTTGGGTTTCGACAGACTGTCTCCTGAGTCCATGACGTCATCATGGCGCGTCATGCGAGCCTGACGTCATGGATTCAGGTGCTATAATGCCATTATTCTGGTCTGCCGCTAAGGTGCACGTCACTCGCAGCGAGCATTTTACGAGCAGTTAGCGTGCGAGCTGTGAACCGGGGCACACCTTGTGCCGGAGAAATCGTTCATTCCTGCCTATCCGGAGCGTTACCCACCATGGCTGAAACCCTCTTTTCCAAGATCATCGACCGGGAGATTCCCGCCGATATCATTTTCGAAGACGACCAGTGTCTGGCTTTCCGGGATATCAATCCCCAGGCGCCCACCCACTTCCTGGTGATCCCCAAGAAACCGATTGCCAAGCTGTCCGATGCAGAAGCAGAGGATCAGGCGTTGCTGGGCCACCTGCTGCTGGTGGCCAGCCAAGTAGCCGGGCAGGAGGGGCTGGAAGATTTTCGCCTGAACGTGAACAACGGGGCCGGTGCCAGCCAGACCGTATTTCATCTGCATGTGCATGTGTTGGGGGGGCGTCCGTTCAGCTGGCCTCCCGGTTGAGGGACGCCTGGACGGGTTGCTGATGGTGCAAGGATTTCAGGACAGATCATGAACTACCTGGCGCATCTCTCCCTGGCCCAGCCCTCAGTGCCCTCCAAAGTCGGCAATGTGCTGGGGGATTTCATGCATGGCGTGGAGCGCTCCCGGCTCAGTGCGCCGGTCCGTCGGGGTCTGGACAACCATCGTCTGGTGGACCGGTTTACCGATCACCATCCCTGGGTGCAGGCCCAGCGTCGCACCTTTTCACCGGACCGTCGCCGCTTTGCCGGCGTGGCCCTGGATGTGCTGTTTGATCATTTTCTCTGGCAGCACTGGGCGGCGTTTTATCATCATGATCGGGAGGCCGCCATTCGCCGTCACTATGCGCATCTGCAATCCGGCTTGCCGCTGATGCATGCGCCCATGCGTGAAAGGGTGGAGCGGCTGATCGAACACGATCTGCTTAATCAATACCGGGATCTGGCGCGGGTGGGGCAGGCACTGGATGTGATTGCCGGGCGCATCCGTTTTGCCAACCGCTTCGCTGGCATCATTGAGGAAATCGCGCCCCGCTATGCGGCGCTGGAGCAGGGATTCCTGGATTTCTACCCCGAGCTTCAGGAAGAGGTCAAGGCCGCACGGGTGGAGGAATCGCTCTCTTTGTAGGAGCTATGCTTGCATGGCGAAAAGGATCCTCTGCTTGCAAGGTTCTTCCTGCGAACCTGAAGCCCCTTCCGCCATGCCGGCATGGCTCCTGCGGGAAAGGCGTTATCTCAGTGGTGGGATTCTCACAGCGTCGGCAGGTCCAGCTCGGCCATGGTGTCGAAATACAACTCTTCCGCCAGCTTCTGGTTGCGTGCCCGTGGCGAACGCAGGGCCGGTTTGTGGTTGGCGAAGTATTCCCCGGTGATGTCAGCGTACTGCGGGTCCAGCGCCAGGCTCACCGGCAGGGTCGCCGCCTTTTCCGGAGTGGTAAGGGTGGGGCGGATCAGGGCCATGGCCGCTTTGGGCACATGACGGAAGATCGGCGTGTCCACGCCGCCGGGGTGCAGCGCATTACTGGTAATGCCGATATCCCGCAGGCGCTCTGCGAGCACATTGCTGAACAGGATGTTGCCCAGCTTGGACTGGCCATAGGCATCCATCACCAGATAGGGCTTGCGGCCACGCCAGGTGTTCTTGTTGATCCGTCCCAGCCAATGCGCCACGGAGGCGACGTGCAGGATGCGTGGCTGATTCCCTTTTTTCAGCAGCGGCAACATCAGGTGGGTGAACAGCACCGGCGCCAGATAATTGACCCCGAACTGCATTTCATAACCCTCGCGGGTGAATTCCTGCTGAGTGGGCACGACGCCGGCGTTATTGATCAGCACGTCCAGCTCGCCCAGCTCGCGGTAGATCATCGCGGCGTTGTCGCGGACATTCTCCAGATCGGAAAGATCCAGCGGGAACAGCCGGACCTTGGCGTCAGGATGGCGATTCTTGATGCGAGCAATGGCAGCCTGGCCCTTGGTCTGGTCCCGACAGGCCAGTGACACTTCTGCGCCATGGCCGACCAGTTGCTCGGCGGTACAGTAGCCGATGCCGGAATTGCCGCCAGTAATCAGGACACGCTTGCTCATGATTTGCTCCGCTGTGGTTTGCGCCAGCTTACCAGTATGAGTGCGTCCTGTGAGGCCAATCTAATGCGGAGTGCGATCAATCCAGTCGAGGATGTCATCAGCCACCTGTTGCCACCGGGGACCCTGGAGCAGCAGGTGAGGCCCTTCGGGATAGAAGCGGTATTCGCCCTGGTCTGCCAGGTGGTCGTGAAGATGGCTGATCCCGGCCGCAGGCACGGAGTTGTCCTTGCCGCCGTAGAGCAGCAGTGACGGTGTCTGGATCGAGGGCGCCCGGTCGCTGGCGCTGTCAGCCAGCTTGATCAGACCCCAATAGGCATCCATGCGCACATTACGGATCACCCGGGGATCCGTTGCCAGCCGCTGGGCACTATGGTCTGCCAGGTGCGGATCATCGGGGCGGCGGTCCACGGTCAGACGATATCCCGGGGCCAGGAAGGCGGCGCTGGCGATGGCCGCATTCCAGCCATAACGCAGGCGAATGCCTTCACGTACGGCGGGCCCGGCCAGCACCATGCCGGCGACTTTGTCTGGCACCTCCAGGGCTGCCAGGATCGCCACGGCGCCCCCCAGGCTTTCCCCGACAAGGAACACCGGACGTTGATAGCGTTCATAGAGTTGCTCGATCTGGAAGATGGCTTCCGAGACCAGTTGCTCCTCCCCGGCCCATTGGCCCTGCTGGATTCGGTCGCCGAATCCGGCCTGGTCATAGCTGATCAGCAGGTGCCCATGATCCGCAAGGTAAGGGCCCAGCGCCTCGAAGGCGGCGCCGTAGTCGCCGAAGCTGTGCAACCCCAGTATCACCGCATCGGGCTCCCCGGCGGGTTGCCATTGGCGCAGGGTATCGGTGAGGGGCGCAGGGGCAGCCGTATCCTCCGCCCTTTTGTCGGAAACCAGGTTGCAGGCCGACAGCAGACCGTGAAGCATAACAAGTGTGACCAGACGGAGAATCATCGAATGAGTCTAGCAATCCGCCCGCAACGGCGAGTGAATGCCTGCGCCTTTACCCTGGCATTGCTGGCGGTGACCTGGCTGGTGGCGCGTTGCGAGGCGGATACTGCAACCCCCGCTGCAGCGGACACGGTGACCATGACAGTGACTGCCACGGCGTACAATTCCCTGCACGGTCAGGGCGCCGGTGCGGACCATGCCCTGGCCGCCTGGGGCGATCGCCTCACGCCGGGTATGAAGGCCATTGCGGTGTCACGGGATCTGATCCCCCTGGGGCTGGACTACAATGCCGAGGTGCAGATTGAGGGCTTGCCCGGGACCTGGCAGGTGAAGGACAAGATGCACTGGCGCTGGAAAAAGAAGATCGATATTTACATGGGTGAGGACATACAGGCGGCCAGGCAGTGGGGCCGCAGAAAGGTGACGATTACCTTCCTGGCACCTCAGGACGAGCCCTAGCTTGACCCCCCGGCTGTAGGAGCGTCGCTGGCGGCGCGATTCTGACTTCCTTTATCGCGCCGCCAGCGACGCTCCTACGGAGAAGCTGCGTCAATCCCGGCTCAGGAACTGCAGCAACAGACGTGTCGAGCCGCTGGGCAACGCCTTGTCCAACAGCTTCAGCAGCTTGAAGCTGAGCCCCACCGGGTTGTGCACCGGGACTTTTTCGTTCGCGGCCTGCCAGACCTTTGCCACCACGTCGTCGGCACTCAGATTGACACCCATGCGGTCCAGTATCGGCGGACGGAAGCTGGCTTGCTCCACCATGGGGGTTTTCACGAACGGGGGCATGATGTCCACCACACGAATACCCTGTCGGCCCCATTCGATGTTCAGCGCTTCGGTGAGTGAGCGCACGGCGAACTTGCTGGCGGAGTAAGAGGCAAAATGTGGCACACCATAAAGGGCTGAGGCGGAACTCATATTGATGATCGCCGCCGCCCGGCTTTCCTGAAGGAAAGGGTGGGCGGCCAGGCTCATGTTGATCAGCCCGGTCACGTTGATATCGATGATCTGCCTGTGCTGCTCTGCGCTGATGGACTCGAAGGGTCCCATGCGCAGGATGCCGGCACAGTTGAACAGCACATCGATGCAGCCGTCTTCGGCAAAGTCCCTGCAGGCGTGTTGACAGGCAATGCTGTCGGTCACATCCAGTCGCCGGTACCAGCTGTCGTTCAATGTGGCCGCCAGCTCGGCCAGCGCAGTGTCGTTCACATCCGTGAGGCCCACCCGCCAACCGCTGTCATGGAAATGTCTGGCGGTGGCCAGGCCGATGCCGCTGGCGGCACCGGTGATCAGGATACGTTTCATGCGCTGACATCCTTCCAGTGTTTATGGATAAACCGGGCGCAGGTCATCAGGGCCTGGTCCGCATCGGCCAACACTCCGGCATGGAGCTGGAAGTCATGCCAGCGTTGCGGGTGGACCTGCAGACGGGCTGGCGTGCCCGCGTCGTTCAGGGCGCTGCACAGACGGTGGCTGTCGTTGAGCAGGATCTCGTCGCTGCCGGCCTGAATCAGTACCGGGGGCAGACCGGTCAGGTCGCCATTGAGGGGGGAGCAGGCCGGCCGGGCAGGATCTTCACCGCCATAGGCGTCAGCGGCGCTGGCCAGCCAGGCCGGGCTGAGCATGATGTCCCGGTCGGTGTCGAAAAGATCGTTGAGGCTCAGGTCCACCCAGGGCGAGATCAGGATGGTGCAGCTGGGCAAGGCGGTTTTTTTCGCTTTCAGTGCTTGCAGGGTGGCCAGGGCGAGGCCGCCGCCGGCGGAATCGCCGGCAATCACCAGGGTGGCAGGGTCCACCCCTTCTGCCAGCAGGGCATCGTACACGGCCACGGCATCCTCGATGGCGGCGGGGCAGGCATGCTCCGGTGCCAGCCGGTAGTCCGGAACCACCACGCGGGCATTGGCGAATTTCGCCAGGTGTGAGGTAACCGAGCGGTGACTTTCCGGGCTGCCGGCCACATAGCCACCACCGTGCAGGTAGAGCACGGTGCCCTGGGCATTCAGGGGCGCGTAGTGGCGACAGGGCACGTCACCCAGGGGCGCGTCATGGCTGGGCACATCACGGGCGACCAGAGTGGTCTTGGCCATGATGTCCATCCAGCGGCGCTGCGTCTTCACGCTGAAGCGCGGGTTGGCCACCGGTTTGAACAGCATGGCCAGGGACTGACGCAGGGCGCCGGCCAGTATTTGCTGGGTGCCGGACTGGGCCCGGCTGATTCGATCAACGAAGGAGGTCATAGTCACTCAGGTCCAGGGTCCGTGTCTGGCGGCGGTAGTCGAAGGTAAAGCCGGGCCAGTTGTTGGTGTTCTTGCCACTCTCGGTCTTGTACCAGCTGTGGCAGCCCTTGTCCCAGACGGTATTGCTGATCTTGTCCTGCACCGTCTTGTTGAATTCGTCCTGTACCCGGTCACGCACTTCCAGTGCCTTGATGTCCTGTTCGTCCATCTGCGCCACACATTGCAGGATGTAATGAATCTGGCTTTCCAGCATGTAGATGATGGAGTTGTGGCCCAGGTTGGTGTTGGGGCCGTAGAGCATGAACAGGTTGGGAAAGCCGCGCACGGTGATGCCCAGATAGGCCTCGGCGCCGTCTTTCCACACCGCATTCAGATCGGCTCCATCACGGCCGGTAATGGTCATGGGGGTGAGGAAGTCGGTGGCCTTGAAGCCGGTACCGTAGATGATCACATCGGCGTCGTGGTGGGTGCCGGTGCTGTCGGTGAGGCCGCTCTGGTCCACCGAGCTGATACCGTGGTTGATCACTTCCACATGGTCCTGGGCCAGGGCCGGGTAGTAATCGTTGGACATGAGGATGCGCTTGCAGCCCATGGGGTAATCCGGGGTCAGCTTCTCGCGCAGGACCGGGTCCTTGATCTGCTGCTTCAGGTGGCGGCGGAACAGCCACTCGTACACCTTCATGGCTTTCTGGAAGGAGGTGAAGCCCAGGGCCCGGGATTCATTGGTAGCATAGATGCGCAGCCGGTCCAGGGTCTGGGTAATCGGTGCCTTGCTCAGTACCTGATGCTCCAGTTTGCTGTAGGCCCGATCCGGTTTGGCAATCACATGGGCAGCGGAGCGCTGGAACAGCTTTACCTTGCCGGCCACCTTGGCCACTTCCGGCACGAACTGGATGGCGCTGGCACCGGTGCCCACGACGGCCACGGTCTTGCCGGTCAGGTCCACGTCGTGGTCCCAGCGGGCACTATGGAAATGGGCGCCGCCGAAATCCTCGATACCGGACAGCGGCGGGTAGGCGGGCTGGTTGAGCTGGCCGGTGGCGGTGATCAGCACCCGGGTGGTCAGGGTGTCGCCATTGGTGAGCGTCAGCTCCCAGATGCCATCTTCGTCACGGTAGTGGGCCTCGGCCACTTCGGTGTGGAAGCGGATGTGCCGGTACAGGTCGTACTTGCGCGCACAGTATTGCTGGTAGGCGAAGATTTCCTGTTGCGGTGCGAAGCGGCGGCTCCAGGGGTAATGGCGCTCGAAGGAAAACGAATACAGATGCGAGGGCACATCGCAGGCGGCGCCGGGGTAGGTGTTGTCACGCCAGCAGCCACCCACGTCGTGGCCTTTTTCAATCATCAAAATATTCTCTTCGCCCTGGGCTTTCAGGCGAATGGCCATGCCGAGTCCGCCGAAGCCGGCACCGATAATCACCACGTTGTGGGTCACTTGCATGGTAAACATCCCGATAAACTTTATTGAGGATCACTCTAACGGGACGGATACGCCTTGTTTATGGCATTCTGGGACATAAAATTGTGGGAAACGGACATTTCATGGATGTACGTCGAGCTATCACCAGTGTGCGTCTGCAGGTGGCCTACGCCGCCGAGCATGGGCTGGCCCCCGAAGCCTGTCTGTCGGGCAGTGACATCGACCCGGCCATGCTGCACCGGCCGGAAACCACCATCGAGCGGGCCCAGGAGCGGCGAGTGGTTGAGAACCTCTGCGCACAACTGGGGGATCCGGTCCGGCATGGCCTGGCAATGGGGCAGCGTTATCACCTGAGCAGCTACGGAGTGTGGGGCTTTGCCCTGCTCAGTAGCCCCACCCTCCGGCAGGCGGTGGAGCTGGGGGTGCGTTATCTGGATCTGACCTTTGCCTTTCTGGATATCCGACTCGATGAAGTGCAGGGCGAGGCGGTGTTGATGCTGGAAGACAGCGGGCTGCCGGAGACCATTCGGCCCTATCTGCTGGCGCGGGATGCCAGCGCCGTGATGATGATCCAGGAAGAGTTGTTCGCCAGCCGGATTCCCCTGTCTTACCTGGCCCTGCGTTTACCGGCTCAGGACCCGGCGCCGTTTACGGCCATTTTTGGCCTGCCCCCCCGGTTCGATCAGTCACACAACCAGGCTCGCTTTGTGGCCGGTCTGCTGGATATGCCCTTGCCCCAGGCCAACCCGGTCACCGCCCGGCTCTGCGAGGAGCAGTGCCAGCAATTACTGGTGCAGCGCTATCGGCAGGGCGGGGTGGCGTTGCAGGTACGTCGGCGCCTGCTCAGCCAGCCGGGCAGCTTTCCGGGTATGGAAGCCATGGCGTCCGCCCTGGGCGTCACCAGCCGCACCCTGCGTCGTCAGCTGCAAGCAGAAGGTACCGGGTATCGGGAGCTGCTGGATGAAGTGCGGCGGATGCTGGCGGAACAGTGGTTGATTCTGGGCGGACTGGGCATGGAAGAGATTAGTGAGCGGTTGGGGTTTTCCGAGCTGTCCAACTTCAATCACGCTTTCCGCCGCTGGACCGGCCAGACCCCGGCCCGGTTTCGGCGCGAGCGGCAGAGGAAGTGACGTGTTATCACAGAGGTTTCTTGAATAGGCTGTAGGAGCGTCGCTGGCGGCGCGATTCTGGCCTCCTTCATCGCGCCGCGAGCGACGCTCCTACAGCAAGGGTTGTTAACGAAATCAGGCTGCTATGCGCTCAGGCACTTCAAGGCATCGCAGGCAGCGTCATTTCGCCTTCCTTGTCGAAAGACAGCGGCAGCGGTACGCCGGCAACGCGGGCCTTGCCCACCAGTCGATACTGCAGGGGCTTGTCCTGTTGCTGCTGGATGTTCTGTAACTGCTTCAGGCTACTCAGCAGGCTGGTGGTAATGGTGGTGTTGACCTTGGCATCGCCCATGGCGGGCAGGGTCACGCTCTCACCGGTGAGGCCGCGGGCAAACTTTTCCCAGTTGATGAAGATCTCGTAGTCGAGACTCTTGAGGGTCAGCTCCCGATCATTGGGGTTGCGGGCCCGCAGGGTCAATCCCCATTCCTGCTCGAACAGGCTGATGCTATTGAGGGCAATGCCCGTAACGCTGACCTCCGGGGCTTCCAGTGATCCCAGTATCTGGCAGCCGCTTGTGATCATGGCAGCCATGATCAGCCAGATGGCAGCAATCTTTCTCATTCCCTAACTCCTTTGCATGGGCCCGGTTAGAGGCAAGCATAGCGGGAAAGTTGCATCAATGAAGCAGGCGGATGAGTTGTCGCGGAGAGACAGGATAGGTGCATGCCGAACGGCCCGGTCTCCCGCCACGCCACCGCGCCCCTGGCGGGGCGCGCATGGCGCGGCATCCTGATCGGGCCGCCGGCATGGATGCCAATACACGAGGTGTATCGACCTTTTGATAGTGGCGCGGATCGGCGGGGTGTGGCAAGCGACAAGTGTGACAATTTTGTATCTGTTACCAGGGGAGCGTGTCCCCCTGCCAATTGATAAAGCGGCCACTCTGTTCCGGGGTCGCCCTGTCCAGCTGCTGGGTCAGTTGTTCGGCTACCCATGGTGGCGAGAACAGCTTTCCTTCCGGTACCCGGGATTGAAAAGGCGCCGACAGGGGGGTATCCGTTGTTCCGGGGTGCAGGGCAAGCACCGTCAGTTTAGGGGCCCGACGGCGGGCTTCCACCGCGAAGGTGCGCAATAGCTGGTTCAGTGCCGCTTTGCTGCTGCGATAGCTGTACCATCCGCCCAGATGATTATCGGTGATGCTGCCCACCCGGGCGGAAATGGCGGCAAAGACTGCCGGTTGCTGACGAAGCAGTGGCAGCAGCCCCTGGGCCAGCAATATGGGGGCCCAGGCGTTCAGACGGAAGCTGTATTCCAGGTTTTCTGCGCAAAGATCTTCCAGGCGCTTTTCCGGGGAACGATTGTGACCGGAGTCGTGCAAGACACCGGCGCAGTGGATGACACGGGACAGATGGTCGGTGTATCCGGCGGTGGCCGCAGCCAGTGAGGCCGGCCCCTGGGCGGTTGCCAGATCTGACGGGATCAACCTCAGGCGGTCATTGTGGTCGTTCAATGTTGCCAGTGGAGAGTGGTCAGGGTGTCGGCTGCTGGCAATGACGTGATCTCCCCGCGACAGATGCAGGTGAGTGAGCGCCAGACCGATACCGGAACTGGCGCCGGTAATCAGTACCGGGTAGGGAAGGGATTCGCTGGTCATGGCGGAAGAATCGCCGTTAGTCGGACAAGCTGACGTGAAGAGGGGATCAGTTGTGACAATCACAACAGTCAAAGGGACATGGCTATGGTAGATTCACAAAAAACCATCAGGATTGGGGGAGCGCAATGCGCCGTGTAGTAGTGTTGCTGTTGATGTTGTTTGCCAGCCAGCTTCATGCCGCCGAGCTGGACAAGGAACTGGCGGATTTCAAACGCGACGTGCTGGAAGTCAATAAACGCCTGTTGCTTCTGGAAGAGGAGTTGCTGTTCCCGGCGGATACCCAGGTGGGCATTTATGTGTCGCTGGATGTGGGCCATTACTTCCAGCCGGACAGTGTGACCCTGGAGCTGGATGGTGAAGTGCTGGCCAGTCACCTTTATACCGAGCGGGAATTGCGTGCCCTGAAAAACGGGGCGGTGCAGCGGCTGGCACTGGCCAACGTAAAGAACGGCGAGCATGAGATCGTTGCTTTCGTAACCGGTATGGGGCCAGAGGGCCGCGAGATCCGCCGGGGTGTGACCGGTCGATTCGACAAGCGCCATGGTCGCCATTTCGTGCAGCTGCATATCGAGGACGACAAGGCCAAACAGCAGCCCCGTCTCCTGTTCCGTGACTGGCGCTGAGGCGAGCATGCTGAAGTGGTCTGCCATGGTGTTGATGCTGGTCAGCTCACTGGCCTGGGGACGGCTGGATAAGCCGCATCAGGTACAGGAACTGGCCTATGGGGAAGTGGCCTATCTCTACCTGCAAGGCGACTATTTTGCCGCCTTGACCCGGGCGCAAATGGCCCTGGAGCGGGGTGAGGTGGATGTGCACCGGGCCGACCTGGAGGTGCTGCTGGGAGCCATGTACAGCGCCTACGGTATGCCGGAGGATGCTGAGCGTGTCTTCAGTGCCCTGCTGGATCAGCAGGTCAGTGGCGAGGTGGCCCAGCGAGCCTGGATTCATCTGGCCGGTCTTTTCTACCGCCAGCAAAAATACCAGCGAGCCCTGGAGACCCTGGAACAGCAGGTGGGTACCCCTCCTGAAGGCTTGCAAGAGGTCTACCTCAGTCTGCGGGCACGGGTCTTGATGCGCCTGGGTCGCTATGAGAAGGCGGCGGAATCCCTGGATGCCTTTGCTGAAAACCACCCGCTCAATGCCTATCTGCGATACAACCTGGCGATCAGCTGGATCAATGGCAAGCACCCGGGGCTGGGCCAGGAATGGTTGTGGGAGCTGGCCAATCTGCCGCCCGGCGCACCGGAAGTGAATGCCATCAAGGACAAGGCCATGCTGGCCCTGGCCATCTACATGCTGCGCAGCGACCAGGAAGACCGTGCCCTGCAACTGCTTCGTGATGCGCGCCTGGAAGGGCCCTTTGCCGATGTATCCCTGTTGCTTTACGCCCGCGCCCTGCTGATCGAGAACCAGCCGGCCCGGGCCCTGCCGGTGCTGCAGAAACTGGACCGGCAATCAATTCAGCGCTCCACGGTGCAGGAAGCGCAGCTGGCCATCCCTTACCTTTACGAGCAGATGGGCGATCAGCGTTCCGCGCGTCAGGCTTTCCAGACCGCATTGGAACGTTTTGACGGGCTGGAGCAATACCTGCTGGAGGTGGAGGCACGCATTGCCAGCGGCGCCTGGTTTGAGGAAATGGTGGGTGAGCCCCGCTGGTCCACCGCCATGGACCCGGTGCCGCCGTTTCTGCCGAAACGGGTAAAGAGCTTCCCCACGTTTTATGAATGGTTTGCCACCACGGAATTCCAGCATGGTTGGCACAATTATCACGAGCTGATGCGTCAGCGGAATCTGCTCACCCAATGGCAGAATACCCTGCCTGCCATGCAGACCATGCTCGCCGCCCATGAGCGAAAGCATCAGCAGGTCAGACCCCAAGCGAAGGCCCTGCTACGGGAGTTGTCCCGGCAGGATTTTCAGGAGCGCCTGACCCGATTGCAGCGAGACTATGACACGGCGGTATCCGAGCAGGACCCCCTGCCGTTTGCCACCGACAAGGAACAACGCCTTTGGGAGGCCCAGCAGGAAGCGGAGCGCAAGACCCGTGGCTGGGGCAAGCGCAAACGGCCGGATATGACCGCCAAGCTGGATTTCTACAAAGGCATTCTGCTTTGGGAAATGCAGGAGGATATCGTACCGCGGCAATGGCAGCGAAAGCAGGAGCTCAGTGAGATCAGCACCCTGCTGGATCAGACCCGGGTGTTACGCAGCCGGGTCATGGTGGCCAGCAACCGGGTACAGCGGCTGGAATACTTCCGCCAGGAACTGCCCGCCCTGGAGCGGGAGCTGGCCAGCTTGCAACAGCGTGGTGAGCGACTCATGCGCCGTCAGCAGTACTCGCTGCAAGCGTCGGCGTTTGAACAGGTCACGGTAACCCGCAAAAGACTGAAACGGTTCAGTGCGGCGGCCCATGAGGGGCTGGCGGATCTGTATAACAAGGCGTTGCGCAATCGCCGGGAGCCGGCGGCTGCCAGTGGTGTCGAGGCGCCGGTAGAGTAGGCGCTGACACTCTCGTCGCCTGGCTCAGGGTGCCGAGGACAACCGGGTAGCGGCTTTATGGCTGCCTTGCTGACGGGCAACAGATTGATGGCAGGGCATGGCCATGGATGGATACGGGGTACTGTTACTGATACCGGTGATGATGCTGCTGGCGGCGCTGCCCAGTACCAGTGTGGCGCTGGTGGTGGTGCGTTCTGCCCGACTGGGCGTGGGGCACGGCCTCTGGGTCGCCGCCGGTATTGTGGTGGCAGATCTGCTGTTTGCCGGCCTTGCCTTGTGGGGCATGACCGAATTGGCGCGGCAGCTGGGTGGTTTTTTTTCTCTGGTCCGAATTCTCGCCGGGCTCTGGCTGGTGTGGTTCGGCATCACGCTTATCCGCAGTCGTGACACAACCGTCAGCGGCGCGTCCATCAGGGGGAGTAGCAAGGTGGCCAGCTTTCTGGCCGGGCTGGCGGTCACCCTGGGCGATATCAAGGCGATGGTGTTCTACGCGAGCCTGTTTCCGCTGTTTGTGGATATGCACACCCCGGCTGTCGGGTATCTTGTTACGGTATTGCTGATTACGGTTTTCAGTGTGGGTGGCGTTAAGGCCATCTATGCGTTGCTGGCCGAGCGGATTGCCCGTCACCGTCATCCCCAATGGCGAAAGCCCCTGAACATGGTCGCCGGCTGCACCATGATTGGCGCCGGCACCTGGCTGGTAGCCCGCCCCTAGGAACGAAACGGGAATAGCCGGGAGGGGGAGTGCCGCCTATTCCGGTGCGGTGAGATCGTTGGAATAAACCACGTTACCGCGGCGATCGATGATGATGGCGGAGGTGTTCGCCAGCTGATTGATCAGCGCCAGACCTTTTTCCACTCCCAGCACAAAGACACTGGTCGAGAGAGCATCTGCGTCCAGGCTGTTGCCGGCCAGTACGGTAACGCTGGCCAGGCCATCAACGCTCTTGCCGGTTTGCGGCGACAGGATATGGTGGATGCGGCGGCCATCACGGATAAAGTGGCGCTGGTAGTCGCCGGAGGTGGACATGGCCAGGTCGGCGATGGGCAGTCGCATGGCCACCTTTTCCCGGTTACGGGGATGCTGGATGCCGACTTCCCAGGGTCGCCCCCGGTGGTCGCCAAGCACATAGCTGTCGCCGCCCAGTGACAACCAGGCATGGGCAATGCCTGCTTCTTTCAAAAGCGCGATGCCCCGATCAATCGCATACCCCTTGGCGATGCCGCCCAGGTCGATGCGGGTGCCGGGCGAACGAAAATGCACGCGATGATCCGGTAGCAAGGCAATACGGTCGGCGCCGATGTGACGTGTGGCATCGGCCAGCGCTGTCTCATCCGGTGCCTTGCCTTGCCGATAGTCATAGAGATGACCGGCACTGGCAAAGGTGATATCGAAGGCGCCGTCGGTGAGCTGATAGAAATAGAGAGACCGTTCCAGTAGCTGGTAAAACTCCGGGCTGATGGTTTGCGGTGCCTTGTGCCCCAGCCGGTTGAGCCGGGCAAGCTCGCTATCGTCCACCCAGGGAGAGAGCAACTGGTTGAGCCGTTCCATCTCCGTTTCCAGTCGCTGGAACAGGTCGGTGGCATCGTCTTCGGACCACAGGGAGACGCTTGCGCGGGTGCCCATCACATCCCAGTGGTGCTGTTGCCAGTTGGCGTACACGGGGAGTGACAATAGCAGCACAAGGCAGGCAAACAGTGCGCGCAGCAGGTGGGGGCGAAGCATCAGCGTATCCGGGACCAGTGTGTGGATGTTGGCGCTTTGCCAGCAAAGCGCCAACGGTGACGGTCAGGTAATGGTACCACTGACGATGGGCTCGAAGGCGGTGAGCCGGTCCATGGAAGCGCTGTTGCCCAGACTGTGATTGGGGAACTTCTCCGAGAACAAGCCCTGCTCCCCATGAAGCGCCATGTAGTTAAGCCACACAGTCTCTGCCAGCAAGTTCACATTGTTGGCGGCCGGGGTGCCGGCGGTCTCCACCGAGGCATCCGGGCGCATCCAGCCCAACTGCTGATGCTGTTCGGCGGTGCCGCCTACGGTATTCAGGGTGGGACGTCCGTTGGGGTTGTAGACCAGGAAGAAAGATGCCGCGGTGGAAGAATTATCGCCGGTCCATTCGCCCTTGCCACGGCCATCCGCGGAATCATCAATGCGCCCGTTGCTGGCCACGGAGCCATCACTGAACACATAGATCATCAGTGGTACCCCTTTGCGACGAGCGTATTCCAGACAGGCGCCCATGCAGCGTCCGGCACGGCGGTCACGGATTTCGCCGGTACCCCGTTCGCCGGTGTGATAGTCAAAGCCGCCCATGCTGATACAGCCGGCACCGGCGTAACCGTTGACGACCAGTTTCATTACCGAAGCGGTTTTTTCAAATTCCCGATCGTTGAGTTCGGCGTCCGAGAAGATGCTGAGGATGTCCATGTCCTCACGGATATCCAGGGTGGAAGGATCACCGTAGCGGTCGGTGATATCGGCCGCTTCCACATAACCACAGCGCAGCAGGTTGCGCAGGTTGTCGCGGCGGTTGGCATCGGTCAGGCCGCTGTCGATACGGTCGATGCGCTTGTGGCTGATGCGGGCGATGGACTCCATCACCGACACCGCATCCGCCTGATCAAGCAGGCCGACCAGTTTGCCGGTGTCTACCAGGCCGGTCACATCCGAGCGGCGATCGATTTTGGTGGGGCGGGCCGAGGCAATGATGGAGCGGTCCGGCGCCATGGAGTTGCCGCCGGAAACCGAGCTGCGCGAACCAATCAGCGAAAGCAGTTCGCCGTCGGCGCCCGCGTTGAAGATACCGTACATGGGGTTGTGAGGATTGTTGGCGGTATCGTTTTCCGAGCGCGCCGGAATCACGCAACCATTCACGTTGCCGACGGCATTCTGTGCCTTGTCAAGGATGCCCAGCAGGAAAGGCGAATCGCTGTGAAAAGCCAGCCCAAGATCCGTGTTGATGGTGGTCGGATCATTGTTGGGTGCCATGTTGCCGGGCAGGCCCAGCTTGGAGTAACCAGCACTGCTGAGAAAATCCTGTTGTCCGCCCTGGCCCCCCACCAGCACGTTGGAGCCGGCGATGTTGGCGCCGCCAGCCAGATCGAAACAGATAAAGGGAATCTTGCCGGCGCCGGCGGCAGCGATACCGCAATCGGTTTTCATCCCTTCCAGGTCGCCGGACAGAGCGGCCATGGCCTCGCGGGGATTACTGAACAGCCCGAACAGGCCCACGCTGCCGAAGGCGGCCCCGGTGATCAGGCCTCGCCCCAGCATGTCCCGGCGGCTGACCGGCTTGCCATGTCCCAGGTTCAACAGCGGTGCATCCGGGTGCAGGGGCTGTCGACGTTTTCTGAAAAAGTTACGTTTCATGATTCTGTCCCCAAACAGGCTCTATTGCATCAGCATGGTGGCGCTGCCCAGCATGGCCGCACAGGCCGCCTTGGCGGCAGTGGCGGTGCGTTCCACGCAGTCGCTGCTGCACTGGGTCAGGTTGGTATCAAACAGCAGCTGTTCCAGTTCTCCTTCCACATCGGCGCGGGCCGGCTGGTCGGCCTGACCATTGCCGACCATGCGTTCGAATAGCGGTGAAATCACCCAGTCACGCCATTGCTGAGGGGTGATGGTGTTGGCGCCGGCGTTGTAGTTGAGCCCCACGAACAGAGGGGGAATGGCGGCATCATTGGTGCGTTCGGCCTCCACCAGCGCGTTGCAGTATTCGATGGCTAACTGGGCGACGCCCACCTGGTGAGCAGTGAGGAACGCCTCGATGTTTTCCTCGCTGGGCAGTTGGGTGCGCAGGCGCTGGTAAGTGTCGGGCACATCGCCGTAGCCTTCCGGGACCCGGGTAAGGGTGCTCATGGTGGCGTTGATTTCCGCAAAATTGCGGAGCCCGGCAAGAGGTTGCTCTCCGTATTCATTGGGTGTCAGCGGCAGGGGCTGTGGCTCGGTGTGAACATGGGTATGGCTGCCCAGTCGTTCGAAGGTCAGGAAGAATTCGTCATTGTCCTGACCCTGTTCCACCGGTAGCAGGGTGCCCAGGCGTGACAGGGTTTCCCCCTGTTCGCTGTAGCCGTCACCACCGATCTGCGTATCCAGGGTGGCGAAGGCTTGCGCCACGTCCGGCACCTGGCCGTTGATGCCCAGCCGCAGGCCGGCCAGGGGAACTTCATCACTGACAATGTCCTGTTCCAGGTTGATGAAGTAGGGGGCGGCGAACAGGTAGCTGAAGTTATCAAAGCGGGACACTTCAAACACCACATAGGCACCGGGTTGATCGATCAGGTGGCCAATATAGAACGGCAGGAAGTAACGCTCGCCCACGCCGGCGTCAAAGTTGGTGCGAATCTGTGCTTCGGTGAGGGCGCGGTTGTGGATGGCAGCAAAGCGGATCACGCCTTCCCAGGGCCGGTCACTGGAAGCTTCATTACCCAGCACCAGGGCAAAGGTGTCATCCCAGGTGTTGAGAAGGGCGGGGGTGACCGGGTCAGTGGCACCATTACGCACGCCATTGATGTAGATCTGCCGGCCGTTTACCGGATCAAAGGTCACTGCCACATGCTGCAAACTGGCCTGTAGCGGGTCATCGGCGGTGTCCAGTGCCGGTTCGCCGTTGCCGTCGGTGGCTTCGCCGATTCGCTGAAGTACCTGGTAGTTGCTGCCGCTTTGCGCCAGGGTCAGGTTGCGGGCGTCCGGGCCGGCGGAGTAGCTGATGATGTGCGCATCATCCTGGCCGGTGCTGGCGGGTACCAGCCAGGCTTCCAGTGTCAGCTCGCCGGTGGCACGGATCATGTCGCTGAGTTTCTTGCTGGTGGCCGTGCTGCCCTGGGCCTTGCCGTTGTTGAGGCGGATGCCCCAGCCGCCTTCCCAGGTCACGTCGCCGCTGAACTGGAGGTGAATGGCCGGGTCCACGCCGGAGCTGTCAAAGGCGGTCAGGCCTTCGCCGGTCTTGAATTCGTAGCGGGCGATGATGTTGCTTTCGTAGCGGCCGCCACCGGCTGCCAGGGTGCCGTCGTCCACATTCAGTGACTTGCTCAGCACCAGGTCGCTGTCCGGCGCGGTGGGGATGATGGCATCCGCCATGGCACGAATGGCATTTTCCATGGCCTGGGCATCACTGTCGCAGTCGTCGCTCCAGCAGTTGTGGCTGTCTTCGCCCAGGCGCTCGACCAGTCGGCTCAGCTCCGGGCTGTTCAGGTCTATTTTGCTGCGCGCGGCAATGTAGGCCTCGTTCACGTCATCCGCGGCCAGGTAGGGGCCCTGCGGAGTGTTGGCGTCACTCTGGTGGCAGTCGCTGCAATGGTCATCCAGAAGCGGGTAGACATGGGTCTGGAAGAGACTGGGATCCTGGGGGAAGTTCTTGCTGTTTCCCGGGTCCTTGATTGGCGGTTCTTCCAGTTCCGTGGTGCCGCCGCCCAGTCCCAGGCTTTCGCCTGCCCAGGCGCTGATCCAGGTGCTGATCTGGTCGGCACAGAACTGCGGGTCGGATTCCCAGCAGTTATGCCCACCGGCCACTTTCTGAACCATCTGCGAGGACGCAGGCTGGTTGAGGTTGATCAGCGGGTTTGCCGCTGAATAGGCCTGGTTGATATCGCCGGTCTGCAGGAAAGCCGGTTGCTGGTCACGGTGACAGGCGCCGCAACGCTGTTCACTGACCAGGTTATTCCAGATGTAGATCTTGAACGCGGAGACGTCGGCGTTGCGCGGCGCCGGGCCATCATAATTGACGTTGTTGTTGCCGCCACCATTGTTGCGATTCGGGGTGGTGTCGGAGCCGCTGCCGCTGCCGCCGCAGCCGCTGATCAGTGCGGCACAAAGTACGCTGACAAGTGGAAGATATCGCATCGCCTCAGTCCCCCATGCAGTAGGTGGCCGCATCGGCAAACAGCGTCTTCATGCGGTAGTTATCATTTTTGAACTGACTGGTCATGCTGGCCAGTTGGGCGGTGTCGTTCCCGTCTGCGGGCTTGCGCAGGCAGACGGCCTCAAACACTTTTTCTGCCTGGCAGGTAGCAAATACCTCGCTGTGGGCCAGCTCCCGCCCCAGGCTGGCGGCGCCACTGCCGCTGCCGTTCAGGTTCGGGTCCCAGCCCAGGTTGGCATTGGGGCCTTCACGCCAGTAATTGTCCCAGCTGTCGTCGGGGGTGATGTAGCCCCAGGGAAAGTTGTTGCTGTTGATCAGATATTTGCCTTGCACCCGGGTGCCGGTGTCCGGGTCGGCACTGGTGTTGTAGACCATGCGGCCACCATCCCCTTCCTGGGGGCCTTCCCAGTCGTAGTAGGCAAATCCCTGGGCCAGTGGGTCCATGCCACTGTGACAGCTGATGCAGTTGTTACGGAAAATTCGGCTGTCGCCGCCCGGGCTGCGGCTCACATCCTGGCGGATGCGGTCGGAGGGGCGGGTGGTGTCCTGGACCTGTTCCAGGTCTCGGCAGAGATGGTTCATCAGGGTAAAGCGCAGCATGGCCCGATTGGTGCCGGCATAGAAAAAGGCATTGGCAGCGGCACGGGTGGTCAATACACCGGCCACAGCCTGGGAGGGGGTGCCGTACTGGCTGGCCTGGCTGCTGGCAGAAAGCACCTCGGCCAGGTTGGCGTGCTGGCTCTCCAGGTTGCGGTAATGGGCATTGCTGTCCGCAGAGGCTGCCGGACTGACGTTGCCCACATAAAGCAGGTCATCGTAGAGAATGCGGCGAAAGTCCAGATCGTCGCGAATCGCGCCAATCACCGTGGCGGTGTAATCATTCAGGGGAGCGAACACATCCTGGGCTTCATTGGTCCAGGGTGTGGCGAATTGCTTGAGTGTGACGTTATAGAACGCCGGGTGCTCCATGGCCAATTCGGCGGCATCACGGGGGCCGCTGGAGGCATTGCCCTCGATCAGGTTCACCATGGTGTTCAATGTGGCGGCATCCGCCGGCACGCCGGCAAGACGGTTGTGTATGCGTTGCGCCTGGTCGCGACTGTTGGCCATGCCTGTTACAGGCAGGCTCAAAGCCAGCGCCACCAGAAAGATCCCCCGATAGCCTTTCATGGCTGTATCCTTTTTCTTTGTTACGGTGTCGGTTGGTTGCCATTGGTTGGCAGCCCAAAGCGACCGTTTAACAGATTTCCCGTTTCCCGCAGTTATTGTCCATGACATTCTGCATCAGGCTCTGTGAATTGGGGCCCAGAAAATCAAGATCGGATTCGCGATACTGACACAAACCAGAAAAAAACGGACGAACGGTGGAAATAATGAGGGTACCTGTCCTGCTGGGCTTGCTCATGGGGATGAGTGGCTGTGGTGGCATGGACGGGGGGGATCAGCAAAAAGACCCCACGGTAACCGATATCCCGGTGGCGTATGTGCAGCGAGATCTGCCCAGGGATGAAGACGGTGGCATCGTGATGGAGTCTCTGGAGGAGCCGGTTTCATTCCAGGCCGGTGCCAGGCTGATGGTGCGCGACAGCGCTTCCTCCCGTGCTGTGGCTCGCGATATCACCACGGCGATTCTGGGCGATGGCCATGATATTCGTGACCTCACTGTCAGCTACGACGGAAGCCGCCTGCTGTTTTCTGCCCGGGCGCCGGAGATTGAGGACGCGGATGAGGACGAACAACCGACCTGGAATCTCTGGGAGTACGACTTTCAATCAGGCGCGGCCCGGCGGCTGATCAGCAGCGACCTGCGTGCCGAAGAAGGGCAGGATCGCTATCCAGCCTATTTGCCGGATGGTCGCATCGTGTTTGCATCCACCCGTCAGCGCCAGGCCCGGGCCCGCTTGCTGGACGAGGGAAAACCCCAGTTCACCCCGTTGGAGGAGGGTCGCGATAACGCCGCCTTTGCCTTGCACGTAATGAGTGCCGATGGCGTTGAGATTGAGCAGATCACCTTCAACATGAGCCATGATGTGGCGCCACTGGTAGGGCGTGATGGCCGAATCCTGTTTCTGCGCTGGGACAACAAGGACAACGAAAATCGCTTTGATCTGTACCGGGTGAATCCGGATGGCAGTGGTTTGTCGCCGCTCTATGGCGCCGACAGTCATGACGCCGGCGATGATCGCACCCGGGAATTCCTGCCCCTGTCCCTGATGGGGGATGGGCGCCTGCTGACCGCCGCCCGTTTGCGTGAAGCCGGAGCCGGGCAAATGCAGCCGCTGGCCATCGATATCGATAACTTCGTCAATCGAGAGGGTCCGCTCCATGGGCGGGTGGCCAGTCAACCGGAGCAGGTCCTGCCCGGTCCGGCTGCCACCCTGGATGACACAGTGGCCGTGGAAGGCCGATTGGCGGATCTGGTGAGCATGGATGATGGTTCAGGCCGGTTTCTGATGGCCTGGTCTCCCTGTCGTTTGCTGGAGGGCGATACGCTGCGCCCCTGCACCGCGGATTACCTGGGTCAGGGGCTGCCGGAAGCGCCGCCGGCTTTCGGTCTGTGGATACTGGATCCCGCTGAGGGTACCCAGCGCCCTGTCGTCTCCCCCCGGGATAATCTCTGGGTGACCGAGCTGGCGGTGGCCACGCCGCGCAGCTTGCCGTCCCAGGCCCTGGATAGTGTCCGGGATGAGGCGCTTGCCGAGGAAAATCTGGCACGGCTGGATATCCGCAGTGTCTACGACATGGACAGCCGTTTCGTCACCTTCAACACGCCTGGCTTGCCGGGGATTGCCTCCCTGGAACAGTACCGGGATCCCTCCCTGGTGACGCCTTCACAACGGCGGGTTCGGTTCCTGCGTATTACCAAGGGGGTGCTGATTCCCGATGAGGATGTGCGGGATATCGCCGGTGCCCAATTCGGGCGGGCGGCGAATTTCGGCATGCGTGAGATCGTTGGCTATGTTCCCGTGGAGCCGGATGGCTCGGTGCGGGTGCAGGTCCCGGCGGATGCGCCGTTGGGTTTGCAGCTGGTGGATGCGGACGGCAAGTCGGTCTATAACCGGCATGGTGCCTGGATCAACGTACGGCCCGGAGAAACCCTGCAGTGCCAGGGGTGTCATGCCAACAATTCGCCGCTGCCCCATGGCCGTACCGATGGCATGGCGCCCTCCATCAATACCGGCGCGCCATCTACCGGTCAGCCGTTCCCGAACACTCGCACGGATGTGGTGGGCTTCGCCGATGCTGGCGAAACCATGGCACAGGCCCTGACCCGGCTCTACCCGGAACGGGAAATTCCCAGTATCGATATGCGTGATTTTGATGCCTGGAGCGACCCGGCACCGAGTGAAGACTGGCTGTTGGCCTATGCGGACCTGGAGACGCTGGCGCCGGCTACCGTGCAGTGTCAGCAGCAATGGCAAGCGGAATGCCGCATGGTGATTCACTACGAGGATCATATCCAGCCGCTTTGGGATTTGCCCCGCCAGGCGGATGTGGATGGCAATCTGCAGGACGTGACCTGTTCTTCCTGCCACAACCGTCGCGATGCCATGAATGCGCTGCAGGTACCCCCTGCCCAGCTGGAGCTCACCGGTGAAGCTTCAGCGGACCAGCCATTACAACCTACCAGTTACCGGGAATTACTGTTCAACGACAACGAGCAGATCCTGGAAGACGGGGCGTTGGTGGATCGCCTGGTGATCGTCACGGATGGGGAAGGCAATGTCGTTTACCAAACTGATGAAGACGGCGAGCTGATTCTGGATAACATGGGTAATCCGGTTCCGGTGACAGAAACAGTACCGGTAGCCTCGGTGATTCGTGCCGGGCAGGCGCGCAATTCGGCGGCATTCTTTGATACCTTTACCGGCGGGGGAATCCACGATGGCTGGTTGACGGCAGAAGAACTGCGATTGCTGGCAGAATGGATCGACCTGGGGGCGCAACTGTATAACGATCCGTTCAGGGTCCCCGAAAACTGAGAAGGCGATCTGTCGGCTTAGTTAGCCTGACAGGGGCCGATGACATCTTTTCCACTGGACCGATGGCATCTGAAGACAAGCCCGGGATTGTGACGCCGGGCTTATTGACTGTTTGATTGAAAGGGGAGACGCACCCGTTGCGCCTTGTAGTTGTCCTGTTATCCATGTTGGTGCTGTTCCCGGCCCAGGCGGTCTCATCCGAACCGGCGCCAGCCTTGCAAGTCAAGGTTGCCGAGCCCTATGTGGAGGTTCATACCGGGCCGGGCCGTGGCTATCCGGTATTCCATGTGGTGGAGCGCCATGCTCCGCTGACCCTGTTGTTTCAGCGCGCGGGCTGGATCAAGGTGGAAACACCGCGCGGACGCATTGGCTGGGTGCCCCGCAAGGCCCTGCTGAAAACCCTGGATGGCGCCGGTGAGACTCCGGAATTGCAACACCTGGGCTATGAGGACTTCACGGGGGGGCACTGGCAGGCATCGGTGCTGGCGGGGGAGCTGGACGGGGTGACCTCACTGGCCGTCGGAATGGGTTACCGGTTCACCGAAAACTTTACAGCAGAAGCCATGTTTACCCAGGCCAGCGGTAATTTTTCCAACAACAAGCTGCTTGAGTTGAACCTTCAGCATCAGCTTTTCCCGCGCTGGCGAGTCTCCCCCTACGTGATGCTGGGAACCGGCCGTGCCAGTATTGAACCCCGGGCCACTCTGGTGCGCCCGGAAAACCGTGACGAGACACTGGCCTTTGCCGGTGGCGGCCTGAAAGTCTATCTCGCCCGCGGCTTTGTATTACGGGGTGAATACCGGAGCTATGTGCTGTTCACCGAAGAAAACGACAACCGGAATCTGGAAGAATGGAAACTCGGTTTCTCCCTGCTGTTTTAACGTTGTGCCTGTTGCCTCTCACAGGGTATGGGCAAGAGACGAACCATCAACAAACCTCCATCCAGGATGCTGACCCGGGATCGGTGCTGGATCCTGAAATCGAACGCCGCCGTATCAAGGAAGCGGACATTGATACGGAAAATTTTGAGGCGGGTATCTACGCGGGCATTCTTTCCATCGAAGATTTCGGTGCCGAGCCGGTAGTCGGGGTGAGGCTGGATTACCACTTGTCCGAGGATGTGTTCTTCGAAGCGGTATTGGGCCGGGCGGAGGCAGGTGAAACCAGTTTCGAAACCCTCAATGCCGGGGTGCGACTGCTCAATGATGACGAGCGCGAGTTTACCTATTACCAGGCGTCGGTAGGCTACAACCTGCTGCCAGGCGAAGCCTTCCTGTCGGGGGGGCGTACCTTTAACAATGCCCTCTACTTGCTGGGCGGGGCGGGCATTACGGATTTTGCCGGCGATGAGCATTTCACTCTGGGTGTTGGTGTGGGGTATCGGCTGCTGGTCAATGACCTGATCGCCGTGCGTGTGGATATGAAAGATCACATCTTCAATCTGGATGTGCTGGGGGAAGACAAGACCACTCACAATCTTGAACTGACCGCCGGGGTCAGCCTGTTTTTCTGAAAAGGGTAGGGGGAGCAATAATGAAAAAAACACTGACAATGATACTGGGCGCGTTGGCTTTGCTGTTGGCAAGCAATGCGTACTCTGCGGAGGGGGAGCCCGCGCCGGACTTCACGCTGAAGACCCTTGATGGCACCAACCTGAAACTCAGTGAGCAGCGGGGCACTGTGATCTTGCTGAATTTCTGGGCTTCCTGGTGCGGACCCTGCCGGACGGAAATGCCTCTGCTGGACGCGCTCTATGAGGAATATCGGGATTACGGATTTACCGTGCTGGGTGTCAATCTGGATGAAAACCGTGACCAGGCAGATCGCCTTCTGGACAAGATTCCGGTGACCTTTCCGGTACTGTTTGATCCGCAAAACAGCACCAGTGAAACCTATGGCGTGGATGCCATGCCCACGACCGTACTGATTGATCGCAATGGCGTGGTTCGTCATCACCACCGGGGTTACAAGGATGGCTACATGGATAAATACGAAGAGCAGGTGAAGGCGCTGGTGCTGGAATGAAAACAGTGGGAACGATACGTATTGCCGGACTGATTCTGCTCCTGGCGTTTACCGCCAGCGGTTGCGCCGTCAGACCCTGGCTCAAGCCCTATGACCGCGCCAGACTGGCGGACCCGGTGATGAATGTATCGGCACACCCGATAGCGGAAAGCTACATGGGCCATGTGCATCAGGCCCGGGAAAGCATGCGTGGAGCGGAAGGTAGTGCGGGTGGAGGTTGCGGATGCAACTGATGCGTACGCTGTCGGTGGCCTTGCTGCTGGGGGCCAGTACCCTGCTGCAGGCCTCGGTGTTGCCTGAGGACCGGCTGGATGTGCTCTACCATCAGTACGAAGGGGGCGGCATGAAAATCAACGGCCCCTCCGTGCTGGTAAGAAAATCCTTTGCCGACAAGGTGGCAGTGCATGCCAACTATTATGTGGATGAGGTTTCCGCCGCCTCCATTGATGTGCTGGTCAGCGCCAGCCCCTACTCGGAAGAACGTACCGAAAAAAGCGTGGGCGTCGACTACCTGCATGGCAAGGCTATTTACTCGTTAAGCTACGCCAACAGCGAGGAAAATGATTTCGAGGCCAACTCGGTGCACTTTGACATGAGTCAGGATTTTTTCGGTGACCTGACGACGCTGAGCCTGGGGTACTCCAAAGGCTGGGATGAAGTCTTCCGCACCGGTGACAACAGCTTTGCGGAAGAGGCGGATCGACAGCATTTTCGTATCAACCTGTCACAAATCCTGACCCGGAACCTGATGGCCAGCCTGGGTCATGAGCTGATCACCGACGAAGGCTATCTGAACAATCCCTACCGTTCGGTGCGCTATCTGACCTCCGGCGGCAGCTACAGTTTTGAGCCGGAACGTTATCCGGAAACACGCACCAGTGAAGCCACCTCCCTGCGGCTGTCCTACTATCTACCCTGGCGAGCGGGCCTGCATGGGGAATACCGGATCTATGATGACTCCTGGGGCATTGATGCCAGTAGCTGGCAGGTCAAGCTGATACAACCCCTGGGCAGCAACTGGACACTGGAAGGACGTTATCGGGCCTACCAGCAGGGTGATGCGGATTTTTATGCCGACCTGTTTCCTTTCCAGAACGCGCAGAATTTTCTGGCCCGGGACAAGGAGCTTAGCGAGTTCAGTTCCACCGTTGTGGGGCTGGGCATCGGTTTCGAGTTCAGCAAGCCGAACTGGGAAACCATCGACCGGGCAGGGCTGAATCTGTGGGTCGATCGCTTCAGTTTCGATTACGACAACTACCGCGATATCCGTGTCGATACGACCCCGGGCACGGAACCCCTGTACAGCTTTGATGCCACCGTAACCCGGTTATTGTTTACGTTGTGGTATTGAGCTACGAGCTACACTCGATGGATAGGGAAAAAGCTGGAAAATTCCCCCGGGCCTCGGCATTTCTACGATGCCGCTGTAGGAACGGAGCGTAGCGGAGTAACGCACGTAGTGCAGTGCGGCCCGAAGGGTGCGCGAAGCGAATAACCTATGCTTGCTCCCCCGGGGATCTATGACATGCGAACCGCGCTCGCGCGGAAATCGACCGGAGGGCGATCAGGAATATTTGGGCTCGACAGGTCTTTCCAAACCCTCCCGATCCGGTATCCCCCCCAACCCTATTCACCATGCACGCATGACTCCAGCGGGATGAGTGCCTGGCAGGGAGGAAATCGCGCCGCCAGCGACGCTCCTGCAAAAAACTTCCGGGCCTGTGTGCTACAGCGAATCCGTCAGCAAAATGCCGAAGCTGAAACGGGTTTCGTAATCGTCGTAGTTGATCAGCGAATCGCCATAACCGCTGAATACCTGTACCAGTCCCTTGAAACGCTTGCTTAGCGGGAAGGAGTAGTTGATCCGCCCGGCCCCTTTGTTGTCCGAGCGCAGGTTGTTGCGCACCATCAGCTCAAGCACGTGGTTGCGGAAGGGGTAGGCCACTTCCAGTTCGAAATTGCCCATGAATTTTTCGATGTCCGGGTTGTCGTCGCCGGACGTGTCCAGTGGGTCATCTTTCTTCTCTTCGGGAATCCGGTACCAGGGTTTCACGGACCAGTAATAGTCACCGGTCTTGAAGATATAGTTCATGAATACCCGGTTCCAGCTCCGGGACACGGGGACATCCCGACCATTGGACTGGTGGTTGAAACCGGCCACCAGCAGCTCGGAGTCCAGCGGTCCAATCTGCCAGTCGACAGGCTTGGAAATGAAGATCTCCGGCTCGTAGTTGGTTTCCCGAAACGGTGCGGAGATCTCGCTGTTGTAAGCCTGCCAGAAGAAGGTGCCAGTGAAGGCCATCCACAGAGTGACATCATCGACGATGTTTTCCTTCAAGGGGGCCTTGAGCGATAGCTGGAATTTCACCTCGTTGGGTTGCAGATCCCGGTCATCCTTCTCCGGATCATTCCATTGCCGGTTGGACCAGTAGCTATAGGGCAGCAAGTAATTACGGCGGTGAGGGGTAATCACAAAGGGATTGCCGCGGGTGGTGTTCTCCAGCGCCAGGCGGGCGCGCAGGGCGTCCTCGTTGGTCCGTTCGCCGGGCAGCTCTTCACCGTTCTGGCACCAGCCTCGCAGCTCTTTCAGGGTAACCTGCTCATTGGCCGTCTGGGCACTGCGCAGCAGGCAGTCGTTCTCCTGCTGGGTTTGACTCATCTCCGCAGGGGGCGCATCGGGAACCGGCGTCTCTTTCTCCGGCGTTTGTGCCGTCTGCTCTTTTTCGCGTTCGGTTGCTTTCGGAGCGTCTTCGGCGAGGACAGGGGAGGCACAGATAGAGGCACTTACCAGTGTCAGGGCCAGCGCCAGAGATTTGCACATGGGGGGATCCTTTTGCGTTGCCGGGCGTTCTGTTTAGCTCATCCAGCTGCCTGTTACAGGTTGCTGACTTCCTCGTCGCTCATTGAGCGAGCCTGATCCTCCAACATGACAGGAATGCCATCGCGTACCGGGTAGGCCAGGCCACTGGCCTTGCACTTGAGTTCACCGGCCTTGTCGTCATAGATGAGCGGTGCCTTGCTGACCGGGCAAACCAGAATGTCGAGCAGGTTGGTATCAATCATTTTTACCGTCCTTTGCAGTGATTCCGGGAGTATACCCAATGTCCACCGCGGGGGAGAGAATCCTCCCGCAATCCCTCCCGGTTTTTGCAAAAAACCTGTTAAAACAGTTGCCTATACAGGCAAACGCAAGTTTCAAACGCTTGTTTGACTCACGGGTCACAAATAGGGGTAGAGGGGGGATTGAGGCCTGACCTAAGATTAGCGTCCCAAATAGCTGGCGAGCCCACGGCCCGCCTCATTTTCACCGATCATTTTAGGGAGATTTGAGATGCCGGATTACAAGGCTCCCCTGCGCGATATGCGCTTTGTGCTGAATGAAGTCCTGGACATCGATGGCCATTACCAGGGCCTCGGTCTGGAAGAGGTCAACAGCGAACTGCTGAACGCCTTCCTGGAAGAGGGCGCCAAGTTTGCCGAGAACGAGCTGGCTCCCCTGAACCGTTCCGGTGATGAGGAAGGCTGTGGTTTCGACAACGGTGTGGTGACTACGCCGAAAGGCTTCAAGGAAGCCTACGCCAAGTACGTGGAAGGCGGCTGGCCGGCCATGGGCGGCGACCCGGAATTCGGCGGCCAGGGCCTGCCCGGTTCCGCCGGTATCGCCATCAGCGAAATGACCGGTACCGCCAACTGGTCCTGGAGCATGTACCCGGGTCTGTCCCACGGTGCCGTAGCGACCATCGAAGAGCACGGTACCGACGAGCAGAAACAGGCCTACCTGCCGAAACTGACCAGCGGTGAGTGGACGGGCACCATGTGTCTGACCGAGCCCCATTGTGGTTCCGACCTGGGCATCCTGAAGACCAAGGCCGAGCCCAACGCGGACGGCTCCTTCAATATTACCGGTACCAAGATTTTTATTTCCGCCGGTGAGCACGACATGGCCGAGAACATCGTCCATATCGTACTGGCCCGTCTGCCTGACGCGCCCAAGGGCACCAAGGGTATCTCCCTGTTCATCGTGCCCAAGTTCATGACCGACGGTAACGGCGGCGTTGGCGAGCGCAACACCGTGACCTGTGGTTCCATCGAACACAAGATGGGCATCAAGGCCTCCGCCACCTGTGTGATGAACTTTGACGGTGCAAAAGGCTACCTGATCGGCCCGGAGAACAAGGGTCTGAACTGCATGTTCACCTTCATGAACTTCGCTCGTCTGGGTACCGCTATCCAGGGTGTGGCTCACGCCGAGTTGGGTTTCCAGGGTGGTCTGACCTACGCCAAGGACCGTCTGGCCATGCGCAGCCTGTCCGGCCCGAAAAACCCGGAAGGCCCGGCAGATCCGATTATCGTTCACCCGGACGTGCGTCGCATGCTGCTCACCTCCAAGGCGTTCGCCGAGGGTGGTCGTGCTCTGGTTTACCTGTGTGCCCAGCTGGGCGACAAGGTGAAGCTGGAGAAAGACGAAGCCGCCCGTAAGGAAGCGGATGAACTGATGGCGCTGCTGACCCCGATCGCCAAGGCGTTCGTGACCGAAGCGGGTCTGGAAGCGGCCAACCACGGTGTGCAGATCTACGGTGGTCACGGCTTTATCCGTGAGTGGGGCATGGAGCAAAACGTGCGTGATGCCCGTATCTCCACCCTTTACGAAGGCACCACCGGTATCCAGGCGCTGGATCTGCTGGGCCGTAAGGTGATGATGACCCAGGGGCAGGCCCTGCGTAACTTCACCAAGATCGTACACAAGTTCTGCGAGAGCAATGCCGACAATGCCGACCTGAAGGAACTGCTGGAGCCCCTGGCCGGCTACAACAAGGAATGGGGCGAGCTGACCCAGGCCATTGGCATGCAGGCCATGCAGAACCCGGATTATGTTGGTGCCGCGTCCGTGGACTACCTGATGTACTCCGGCTACGTGACCCTGGCGTACCTGTGGGCGCGCATGGCAGCCGTGGCGCACGCCGCACTGGAATCCGGTGCCGGTGACGAGGACTTCTACAAGGCCAAGATCAGCACGGCCAAGTTCTACTTCAAGCGCATCCTGCCGAGAGCGGCGGGTCACAAGGGCTCCATCGAAGGCGGCCTGGACTGCCTGATGGAACTGGACGCGGAACACTTCGCGTTCTGATCCGGCGTTGATGCCAGTAAAAAAACCCGCCCTCATCCGGCGGGTTTTTTTTTGACGGTAGGAGCGGACACCATGACGGGCATTTTTCGCTATAGTGTCGGCACAAAAATATGACAGGGATGGGGGATATCCATGAAGAAGTTGATAGCACTGGTTCTGGTGCTGGTTGTGGCGTGGCTGGGGGCCACGTTCTATGTGGGCATGCGTGCGGAGACACTGTTTCGCGAGGAGGTCGCAGGCCTGGAAGTGATTCCGGGGCAGCGGGATATCATCGTTGATGTGTTCAGTTATGAGCGCGGGCTATTCCGCGCCAGGGCGGTGACTTGCCTGATCATTCAGGGTGAGATGGCGTCAACGGCCAACCTGGGTGCCATGTCGGGAAAAATCTGTTCTCTCAGCACGATTCACCACGGCCCCTTCGCCTGGACCGATGACGGTCTGTTTGTGGGCATTGCCGCCAGCGAGGAAGTGCTGGATTTGAGCGAGTTGCCTGCGGAAATGACGGCCATGGTGAGCGAGATTTTCCAGGGCAAGCCCCCGGTGACGGGTTATAGCCGCTATGGCTTTGACGGCAGCCTGACCATGAAAGTGGCGGTGGCGCCGGTAAACCTGGATTCGCCCATGGGTAAGGTGGTCCTTGAAGAGCTGCAGCTGGACGTGTTGCGGCCGACGGCGGGGGACTACCCGGTCAATGCCTACCTGTCACTGCAGGGGCTGGATGTGTCGTCACCGAAAATGGGGTTTGCAGTGGATTCGCTGACCGGGTCGGTGGATGTGATTGCCATGTTGGGCGGAGAATTGCCGCTGGCAAATATCAATTTTACCGGCAAGCAGCTGCGCTGGTCCCAGGGTCAGCAGCCAATGCTGGCGTTTGATCTGACCCTGCAGGGCACCACCAAGGACCACGGTGACACCCTGAGTGGCGACAGTCGACTGTGGCTGGACCAGGTGGCCGGTCCCATGGTGCCGCTGCCCATGGACAGCGCCTATCTGGGCATGGAGTATGCCGGCCTGGACAAGCAGGCCCTGGTCAGGGTGCATGCCCTCAATCGGGAAATGGATGAAATCCAGACCCGGGCCCTGATGGGCGCCCTGTCCGGAAACGGAGAGCAGGCTGACATGGAGCAGCAGATGATGCGTATGCAGAGTCTGCTGGAGGAGATGACGCAGGTAGCCGCTGAGCAACTGCTGCGCCCCGGGGACAGTGAACTGGCATTGCAGATGCTGGTGGATGACCAGGGGGAGCGGCAGCTCACCCTGGACAGCAAGGCCCGTTACCTGGGGGTCGAGGGTGGCAACCTGCCCACCCTGGAACTGATGGCCCTGAGTGAAGAGCAGTTCCAGCAGATGCTGGATATTCAGGTGCACCTGGACATGCACCAGGGGCTGGTGCCGCCGCCCTATGCCGACCGCCTGGTGGCCCTTGCCGAGCAGGGCGTTGTGGAGCGACAAGGTGAGCGCTGGCGTAGTGTGATCAATGTCGGTAACGGGGTCCTGAGTCTCAACGGTCAGCCCGTGAGCCGGACCCAACTGCAGGCACGGGTGCAGGCCATCTCCGCTCCTGACAGTGACCCGCAGGCCGAGGAAACCGAGACCCTTCAGGTCGATTGACCCGCAAAACCCGCCGTCTGGCGGGTTTTTTATTCCCCGTAAAATCGGGCATGCTGTAATTATTCTCTCGCGGGTCCATTGCCTTCTAGGAGGGGAGACATGGGGACAGTCAGAGTGCTGTGCTGGCGCTCACTAGCGATGCTGTTTGTGCTACTGGGAATGATCGGTGTGGTCGTTCCAGGCATGCCCACCGTGGTCTTCCTGCTGCTGGCGGCATGGGCCGGGAGTCACGGCTGGCCACAGCTCGAGCGCTGGCTGTTACAGCATCCCCGTCACGGGGGGCATATCCGTCAATGGCGCGAACACGGTGCCATTCCCCGCCGCGCGAAGTGTGCAGCGTCCACCATGATGCTCATCAGCATTGCGCTGATCAGTCTGTCATCGGCGCCTGATTACGTGAAAATCGGCGTGCCACTGCTGCTTTGCGGGGTGTTGCTGTGGATGTGGCGCCGGCCGGAGCCGATTGAATAGGCCAGGGGTATCGCCGATACCGAACGACGCTGTCCGATGCTCGCAAACCGTGTCTTCTCCCTCTTCCTTCCACTCGCTGCGTGATTGAAGCGTGAGGCCATGAACGGCGGGTCACAAATAACCCTGTTACCCGGCGCCCTGGCTGCCTAAAATTTGCGCCCTGCCAACTTTCAGGAGATGTGCAAATGGCGACCTATAAAGCGCCCCTCGAGGACATGCGTTTTGTTCTCAACGATGTGTTCAAAGCGGATCAGCTGTGGGCTTCCATGCCTGCCACCGCCGAGGTAACCCGCGACCTGTCCGACGCCATTCTGGAAGAAGCGGGCAAGATGACCGAAGGCCTGTTGTTTCCGTTGAACCGCAATGGTGATGAGCAGGGTTGTACCTGGAATGACGGGGATGTGACCACCCCGGACGGGTTCAAGGACGCGTTCAAAACCTTTGCCGAAAATGGCTGGAGTGCGTTCTCCGGTAATCCGGAATTCGGTGGCCAGGGCATGCCCAAATCCCTGGCGGTGCTGTTCGAGGAAATGATGCACAGCGCCTGCTCGTCTTTCGCCCTGTATCCCGCGCTGACCAGCGGTGCCTGCCTGGCCATCGACGCCCACGCCAGCCAGGAACTGAAAGAGCAGTATCTGCCCAAGCTGTACAGCGGTGAGTGGAGCGGCACCATGTGCCTCACCGAGCCGCATTCCGGCACGGACCTGGGGATCCTGCGTACCAAGGCTGAGCCCAACGACGACGGTTCCTTCAACATCACCGGTACCAAGATCTTCATCACCGGTGGTGAGCACGACATGACCAGCAATCATGTTCACCTGGTGCTGGCGAAACTGCCGGATGCCCCGGCCGGTTCCAAGGGTATTTCCCTGTTCCTGGTGCCCAAGTTCCTGCCCGACGCGGACAACAACGCGGGCGAGCGTAATGGCGCTACTTGTGGCTCCATTGAGCACAAGATGGGCATCAAGGGCTCCGCTACCTGTGTCATGAACTTCGACAGCGCCAAGGGCTGGATCATTGGCGAGCCCAATCAGGGGCTGGCGTGCATGTTCACCATGATGAACTACGAGCGTCTGTCCATCGGCCTGCAGGGTCTGGGCCTGGGTGAAGTGAGCTATCAGAGCGCCGTGGAGTACGCCCGCGAGCGCCTGCAGGGCCGCAGCGCCACCGGCGCAAAAAATCCCAACGGTCCGGCGGACCCGATCATCGTTCACGGTGACGTACGGCGCATGCTGATGAACATGCGTGCCATCAATGAGGGTGGCCGTGCCCTGGCTGCCTACGTGGGCATGCAGTTGGATACCGCCAAGTTCAGCGACGATGCGGACGCCAAGAAAAAGGCGGAAGACCGGGTTGCGCTGCTGACTCCGGTAGCCAAGGCTTTCTTCACCGATCGCGGTCTGGATACCACCATCACCGGTCAGCAGGTTTTCGGTGGCCACGGTTATATCCGTGAGTGGGGCATGGAGCAGTTCGTGCGCGACTGCCGTATTTCCCAGATCTACGAAGGCACCAACGGCATCCAGGCGCTGGACCTGGCGGGCCGGAAAGTGGCCCGTAATGGCGGCAAATCCGTGGAAGCCTTCCTGGCGGATGCCCAGGCCTGGGTTGAAGAAAACAGCGGTAACGGCCAGCTGGCTGCGATCAGCAACGAGCTGCAGGCGGCACTGACCCTGCTCAAGGACGCCACCGACGAGCTGCTGTCCCAGGCGGCTAACAACCCGGACGCGATCAGCGCTGCCGCTGTGGAGTATCTGGACCTGTTCGGTTACGTGCTCTACGCCTGGCTGTGGGCACAGATGCTGGCGGCCACCGACGGTCGGGATGATGACTTCGCCAAGGCCAAGCGTATTACGTGCCAGTACTACTTCCAGCGCATCCTGCCCAAGGCCCAATCCCTGTTCGCCCAGATCAAGAGTGGCGCGGATACCATGATGGGTCTGGACGGCGAGTTGTTCTGAGTGAAAAGTTGAAAGTGCAACGTTAAAACGCGGGAGAGGTTATCCCGCATTGAAAACCAAGAGGCCGCGCCCAGTACCTGGGCGCGGCCTCTTGCGTTTAGTGAAACCAGTGCGTTTTTCCGCGGTTCAACTTTACACCGTTGACGTTCAACGGCCTCTACGGAAACTGCATATTCAATGGAGAGCTTGCTTCCAGTGATTCGGCCCGGTTCGGTTCATCGATAAAGGGGTTGCGGTTGCCCTGCACCTGTTCGATCACGTTGTTGCGGCGACGTTCCTCGTCATCCACCGGGTCATCCCGATTCCAGCGCTGGTACATTTCCAGCGTTCCCAGCAAGGGGATGTCGTAGCGGTCGTACAGATAGAGCATGGCCCTGGCCACATCGCCCTTGGCGGACCGGGGTGGCTCGAAAACCTGAAAGGCCTGTTTATAGCCGCATTGGGAGTCGGTTGCTGTGGTGGCAGGCAGATCACCCAGCAGGGTACGGCGCCGGTCCAGTTCGGCGCGGCGGGTTACCGGGAACAGGCTGTGGCGATCCCGTGTTGCATTGGCGAACTGCTGGTTGCTCTGGCAAAGGCGGCTGGTGCGACAGCCAAAGTGTTGAGCCAGTCGGCGTTCATCATAGATATGTTCAACAGAGACCCGATCCCCGGGCTGAAACGCTTCCTGGCAATAAAGCGTCTTGCCGCCATTGGCATACACCTGTTGCAGGAATTGTTGTTCAGGTGAATCGCCATAGCTGGTGGCTACTGGCAAGAAAAATGCCAATAGGACCAGTGAAAACTTGTTCATATTGTGAGTCCCGTCACATGTCTTCTCTTGCCATCTTAGCCCCCAAAGGCAGAGTGACAGCTAACTACAATGTATACCGGGGAGATGGAAGGTGCCAATGGTCGGACTAGCGGTTGTCTAACAAGAGCGCCACGCAATCGCCAATATGTGCGTCAATCGCACTGTCTGGCGGCATTCGCTCCGGGGATAAAAGCGCGCACAGCTGGAACTCGGCTTTCACCATACTCAGGAACTGACGGGCAGTGTGCGGGGTGGGCAGTGAGGCAGGTAATTGCCCCTGTCGTTGCAGGTGATCCAGATATTTCTCCAGCTCATTGAGCAACAACGCCGGGCCCGCCAGATACGCGCTGCGAGCCAGTTCCGGAAAGGCCGGTGCCTGGGTGATCAACAGTCGGTACAACTCCAGGTTGACCGGTTCCAGCAACGCAAACACGAAGTTGCGGGCAAGCACGGTCAGCCCTTCCCGCGCCGGCATCCCGGTGACATCGATGGCGCGAACGTCCTCAACCAGCTTGTCGGTGTGATAGCGAATCACCGCACTGAACAGCCCCTGTTTGTCACCAAAATAGTCATAGAGGCTGCGCCTGGAGCCACCGGCCCGGGCAATGATCATGTTCAGAGTCGTGCCTTCGTAGCCATGCTGCAGGAACGTTTCCGTGGCGGCTTCGAGAATGGCTTGCTGACGCTTCTGGCCGCGCTGGCTAAGGGGTTGTTGCATGAAAGGGCCGACAAGTGAACAGGAAAAAAGGGTCCGGGCACCGGGTTTCGGCAAACGGGTCACCCTATTGTGCCCTGCGGGAGCAGGCAGGTCAGCAGTGGGTACCGGTATGTCCATGATAGCCGTCACATCCGGGCAAAGGGTCATCATTTTATGGTTGATATATAAATAAGAATCAATATCATTGCGATTCGTTTTTGTATCAGCCATGGAGGCGGACCACTGTCATGACCTTGCCGGGTTTGCTGTTTTCCGGTCGCAAAGCAACCTTTGTGGCTGTCGTTGTGCTCAGTGTGCTCAGTGCCTTGCTGAGTGTGGCCGTGCTGGCATTCATCAGTCAGCGATTACTGGCCGGAGGGGCGGAGCTGGGCATGGTGTTGATGCAGTTTACCCTGCTGCTGCTGGCGTTGTTGGCCACTGCCACCGGTGCCCAGGTCACCCTCCACCGGCTGGGGCATCGCATGGTCTATGGCCTGCGGCGCGATCTGGTGCGCCGTGTGTTGGCCACGGATATTGAGCAACTGGAAAAGGTGGGGGGGCCGCCTCTGCTGGCGGCACTCAGTACCGATACCCGTAATCTCACTATCGCTTTTGTGCATCTGCCCGAGCTGGTTTACGGCGCCGCGCTCAGTGTGGCGGCTCTGAGCTGGCTGGCCTGGCTGTCGCCGGCCCTGTTTGCCGTCACCGTGGTATGGCTGGTGGCGACCGCAGGGATGGGCATCTGGCTGGTGGGGCGGATCAACTTTCATGTGGGCAAGGTACGGGAGGGTGATGATCACCTGTACCAGGATTACCAGGCCATGATTGACGGGCGCAAGGAGCTGGCCCTGAACCGCGCCCGGGCGGCGCGTTTCTACCAGGAAGAGTTTGACGATCACGCCCGTGCCTACCGTGACCACGTCACCCGCGCGGATATTTTCAATGGCGTGGCCGGCAATATGGCCAATGTGCTGATGCTGGCCCTGATCGGCGTGCTGTTCTATCTGTCGTCCGGGCTGGGCTGGGCCAGCGCCAATACCGCTTCGGTTTTTGCGCTCACCATTCTGCTGCTGCGCACCCCCCTGATTGGCGCTGTGGCCGCATTGCCCACCCTGCTGGCGGCGCGAGTGTCCCTGAAAAAGCTTGCCGGGTTGCAGTTGGCAGAAGGGAATACCGACTTTGCGCCGAAGGGGGAGTCACTGGCCGGCTTCAAGCAGTTGTCACTGAAGGGTGCCTGCTACCGTTATCCGGATCAGGATGGTGTGGCCGGGTTTGAGGTCGGTCCGCTGGACCTGACCGTAAAGCGGGGTGAGCTGATTTTTGTCCAGGGGGGCAACGGCAGTGGCAAGAGCACCTTTGCGCGGCTGCTGACCGGTCTCTATCGCCCCCTGCAGGGTGCCTGCGGTTATCCACGGATACCGCCGGTGTTCGCCGGCAAGATGGGCGATAACATGGTCCATTCTTCCCGCTATAAACATGAATATGAGCGTTTCGCCCGTCATGAGGCGCCTCGCATTGCGGTGATCGGCGCTGGCCAGAGTGCGGCGGAAATCTATCTGGATCTGATGAACCAGTATCCCCATGGCAATATGGATCTGATTTCCCGCAGCCGGGCTCTGCATCCCTCCGATGACAGTGCCTTTGTGAACGAAATCTTCGATCCGGCCTTTACTGATACCATCTACGGTCGCCCGGAGGCGGAGCGCCGGGATTTCCTGCAGCGATTCAGCCAGACCAACTATGCGGTGGTGGATATGGCCGAGATCGAGCAAATCTACGAGCGTCTCTATATGCAGAAAATCACTGGCAAGGTACAGCACCGCTATCTGTCCAATCGGGATATTGTGGCTGTGGTCAATGATGGCAAGACGGTGCAGATGACCCTGCGCGACAAGGATACCGGTGTCGAGCAGGTGGAAGAGTACGATGGCGTGGTGTTGGCCACCGGGTACAACCGGGATGGCCATGAACGCCTGCTTGCTCCCATGGCTGACTGGCTGTCGCCGCAGGGCATTGAGCGTTGTTACCGACTGCCCATGGCGGAAGGTTGCCATGCCAATGTGTTCCTGCAGGGCTGCTGCGAGGAAACCCCATGGGCTCAGCGATACCCTGTTGTCGGTGCTGGCGGTACGTTCCCAGGAAGTGGTGGATGCCCTGCTGCGACGTGAGAAGCGACCCGCCGCCGCTGCTTGCGCCAGCTGATGATCCCGTCCCTGGCCCCCTTGTTCCAGGGGGCTTTTGCTAGCTATGCCCCGATGTTGCGTCTGGCGGCAGCGGGGGAGCCGGCCCTGCCCCTTGTGGCTCTGTTTGAGCCGGATGCCCTGCGCCGGCAACTCCACCGGTTCCGCCCCGATCTCCAGGGTGAAGATGAGCGCGCCTTGCTGTCGATCTGGAGCAAGTATTATTTCCTTTACCTGGTGCCGCCGGTATTGGGCGCCAACCTGATTCTGCAGCGCAGTCTACCGATACACCCGAGCGCCATGCACCTGGAGCTGAATCAGGAAGGCTTGCCGTCCTGCTTTGTGCTGGAGCATGAAGGGGCCAGTGTGCCGGTCGGCGCCCATCCCCTGACCCGTTTCGAGCCCCTGATTCGGGAGAATATGGAGACAGTGATCAGCGGCTGGCAACAGGCGTTGGGTCTGTCTCCACGCGTCCTGTGGAGTAATGCCGGCCGCTATATTCGCTGGTTTCTGGGGGAGCTGGAAAAGGCCGGTCTGCCGGCAATGATGTGGCAGCCGGGCAAGGCCATTCTGGAATGTGAAACCTTTGCCGATGGCACTGCCAACCCGTTGGCCGGTGCCTACCGGGAGCGGCTGAATCAGAACACCGGTGACGCGATGATCGTACGTAGGACCTGCTGTATTCGCTTCCGTTTACCGGATATGCCCCTTTGCGAAGATTGCCCTCGCCTCTGCAAGAAAGGGCAGATGGCACAGGCTCCTACCGTGGCAAGGCAATCCAGCTGAGTACGCCCTGCTGGCGTTCCCGCCAGCGAAAGGGGATCTCGGTGCCGTGTTTCCACTGCTCTGTCAGCGTCGTCAGCAAGGTGAGTGAGCGTGGGTTGCGCCGGGCGGCGTCATGAAAATAAAAACGCTTGCCGGTGAGCGGGTAGAGCGCCTTGAACAGGCTTTCCTTGGCGGAAAAGATCAGGGTGATCCGGTTGGCCCGTTGTATCGGCGAGAGCCCTCTCAGATGCTCTCTTTCCTCGCTGGTCAGCAATTCACGGCACAGGCGGTCTGCCCGTTCTGCCGTTAACCATTGCTCCGTGTCCAGACCCACCGCCAGCCAGTGCCGGGCATCGGCCACCATGACTTCTGCTGTGCCCTTGCTGTGAGTAATGCTTCCGACAGTGCCGTCTGGCCATTGGGGGGCTCTGTCGGAACCCATGCCTGGTATGCCTTCGACGCCCAGCAGACGTAGGGCTTCCCGGGCGCACCAGCGCCCGGCAAGATATTCGGTTCTACGCTTGCCCACGGATGATGCCAGCGATGTCGGCAGGGAGATATCTGCCCGCTGAAAACTGTCATCAAGTAGCCTGTCAGTGTGATAGTGGCAGCCAACACGGATCAACCCATCGGCGATTTCCTCGCGATGGATGTTGGAAAGACACTGTGGGCGCTGATATTCCGGCATGGTTTCTGGGCTGTTGATGGCGTTGATCGCACTATAACAAACTCGCAGGAAAAGAGGGGGCAGGTTAGCGATGCGCTGGGGAATCAGTGACGGTAGACTCGGCCACTAATGCACGTGCAAGCGTGTTACGACGACAAAGGAGATTTTCATGGCCGGAACCAGCCTGCTTGCCCTGATCGATGATATTGCCACCTTGCTGGATGACGTTTCCGTTATGACCAAGGTGGCGGCCAAGAAAACCGCCGGGGTGCTGGGCGATGATCTGGCGTTGAATGCCGAGCAGGTGTCCGGCGTGAAAGCAAACAGGGAATTGCCAGTGGTGTGGGCGGTGGCCAAGGGGTCGGCTCTCAATAAGTTGATACTGGTACCTGCCGCCTTGTTGATCAGTGCCTTCCTTCCCTGGTTGATTACGCCGTTGCTGATGATAGGCGGCGCCTTCCTTTGTTACGAAGGTTGCGAAAAGCTGGTGCATAAGTTCTTTCACAAGGAAGAACAGGAACATGAGCATCGGGAAACCCTGAAAGCGGTTGCCGACCCGGCGGTGGACCTGGTGGCGTTTGAAAAGCAAAAGATCAAGGGCGCTATCCGCACCGACTTTATCCTGTCCGCCGAGATCATTGTGATTTCATTGGGGGCGGTACAGTCGGCGACTTTTGGTGTTCAGGTTGCGGCAATTTGTACCATTGCCGTGTTGATGACCATCGGCGTGTACGGTCTGGTTGCCGGTATCGTGAAGCTGGATGACGCCGGGCTGTACCTGGCAAAGACGGATCCCCAGACATCTGGTGCCGGGGCGCGAATTGCCCTGGGCAAAGGCATCCTGTTTCTCGCCCCCTGGTTGATGAAGACTTTGTCTGTGGTTGGCACTGCTGCCATGTTTCTGGTGGGCGGTGGCATCCTGGTCCACGGCATTCCCGGCTCCCACGACTGGGTGCATCACCTGCAGGAAATGGTTGGCGCAGTGTCCTGGTTGGTGCCGTTACTGGTAAACCTGATTGGCGGGCTGGTGGCGGGCGCCATGGTGCTTGCTGTCGTCACGATGGTGGGGCGGCTGCGTTCTGCCAGTGAGGGCTCATGAATATAGCGCAATAGTCCACTTGCTGATGTGTGGGGAGGCCGTGGTTCAGAGGTAAGCGACTGGACGCTCTTATTTCGCGAGAGCGAAATACATGTTCGTGTAACCATAAGTTGGCCGGATTCTGATGGCATAAGTTGTCCATCCTATGATCCATCCGGCCAAGATGGTTTGTGGGCGCTTACGATTTGCCTTTTCTATTGAGGGTTGAAGCTAATCTGCTCATCAGGAGCTGGATGTCTCGCGAATCAAAGTGGCTCGCAATTTCCAGGATGGACACTGCCCTATCTGAATTTGGATCAATATATGTCTTTTTGATATCCCCCCCCATGCACGAGCATGGTTTCAAAGAGATCGACCTCGTCGAGCTCGGCTGCAAGCATCAATGGTGTATAGCCCTTGATGGGACTGCTGTGCACAGCGTTGACGTCCGCACCAGCCTTGATTAACTGAGAAGCAATTCTCCTCATTTCTTCAAGGCTCGTATTTTCGGTAATGCGTTGGTAACGGTACTTAATAGCAAGACGCTTGAATTCCTGAAACTTAGGAGAATGATGAATTGCTGACTGGGTGGCTTGCAGTTCATCTAAAGTGAAGCCGAAAATCCCATGTGAGTGCCGCCGAAAAGAATCGAGGATCTCAGCACTTGATGGCATGAATTTTTGTTGTTGTTTGCTCATTTCAGGGTATTTAAGGGTGCCTATCAGCTTCAAACACACCATTAGTGGGGTCTGCAGGTCTGTTTGCCCTCGCCCTTTTGGGTCGGCTCCCATTGATAGAATCTTGTCTACGATTTCAAGTCGGCCGGACTGAACGGCTGAGACAATAGGTAAAAGTCGTCTCTTTTGTGTTCGGGTGTTGATGATTGCTTTTTCGTGGGGCTGACTTGAAATAAGAAAGAAGAGCTCTTGATTCAGTGAACGATACGGTACCTCTGTTAAGTTCATTGCCTCTAAAGCCATAAGGATCGGAGTGTCGCCGACTTCAGATTTAACGTTAATGTTAGCGCCTTTCTCTAGTAGTTTTCTGCAAACTTCTATGTTCTCATCAAGAGCAAACCAGACAATCTGAGGCATAGAACGCTTCCATGTATCACCAACCTTGATTGTTCTGTCTGGATATCGGTAATCGGGATTGATTTCTTCAGGATTCGTAAGAATTAGAGGGCCAGTAGAGTCGTCATTGAAATCAAATTCAGTGCCAGGATAAAGACCTTCTTCGGGGAACACTTGGAAGAATGCATTTTCCCATTGCTCAATCTCCCAGCTTTCAATCGTTGCTAAAACCTTGTGCGACGGTTTAGGTGATGATGCTGAGGGAATGTCATATCCAAAGTTAATAAGAGACCATTTTAGCTGTTTGAGAAAGACGGCGTCGGCTTTGGATTGATTGGCGGCTACGACAAGAGCTTCTTTAATGATGTGTTTTAGGTTGTTTCCTGCTACAAACGAAGCCTTCTCGAACGATTTTTTATATAGCTGGTTTGCTTTTGCCAATTCTCCGGAGAAAACATGCCACCTAGCATCGTACCAATCTATCCAATACTCCGCTGAATGTAGGTTGCTTGATGCTTGAATTATTGTTCTGACTTGTTTAATTGTTTCTTGGTGACCCGAAATGTCGGTCTTAATGGCATCTGGGTTCAATGCCTTCTGCAATTTTCCAATTAGATGAATATCGCTGCCCATCGTGAGAAGTAATTGATCCTGAATCCTTTTGATTTCGCTGCATGGATGAACCTCTTCTTCTGCATTCCAAATTGAAAGGCGTGCTTCATCAATCAATATTTCACCCAGGTTATGCCTTTTGGTGAAATCAATAGCCCTTGCTATAAAGAGTAATGTCTTGAAGAAATACCTGCTTTGGGCTGTCTCACAGACTTCTGACGGATCGTTTGTGGGGAATAGCAATTTTATGGACTGAGCTGATGGCAGTTCATTGCCATTTCTCCATGAGGAAATTCTGTCTCTGTTCTCTTTGCTCAGTGAGGCCAGATAAGCAGTCAGGCCGGGTTGATGCTCTTCTAGCCAGGCAAAGGTCGCACCAACAGTGTTACCCCCTGGGGAGAACCAGAAGCTTGGGTGAGGCGCTTTAAGATCTTGATTTAGCTCTATTGCAAGACCAACAAGGTGCTCCTTGATGCAGCTTCTGATTAACAAGCCCAATACATCAGCTCTGCTTACCCCGTCAGCGGCAGTCTTACCAACGATGTTGTGCAAATAATAATCAATAAACGTGCTGAGGCTTGTTGATATCTTATCGGAAGCGACTGGACCCATATATTTTTCCAGGGTCGAGGGAACACTCTGCTCCAGCTCTCTCCTTAGCTCTCTAGGGTCATAGATGGGTTTCCCTGCCAGATCATCGAGGCGCTTATTGGACTGCTTTAGGTCAAGGCAACGCAACACATAGCGGATAATCTCGAAGGGATTGGGGTAAGGTGTTTCAGCTGGCATGAAGCAATTCCTGTTTCTTATTGATATGCCTTACATCCCGGATGAAATTTCGCCACGTTCTGCAATCACTGGGTGTAGACGGTATGGCTAGACGATACCCTAAAGGAGATATTAGCACCGCATGCTTGCTGCCTGGCCTGACTGACCAGCCCGATTTCATCAGGGTTCTGACCTTATGGTTGATATTTTTGTCGTTGCTGTATCGTTTCATCTGTGTCCTCCTAGAAACCAGCCCCCACAGAGGGGGCTGGAGGGGGTTATCCCTTACTTATCGGTTTTGGCGTTGCCGCGACCGCCACCAGAGGGGTTGCCGGTCTGGCTGGGCCAGTTGCCGCCAGGATCGGGATGATCAGAAGGACGAGAGTCGCTTTCGCGTGCGCTAGAGTTAGCCATTGTAAATTCCTCAGTGTTGCACTTCCCGGGATTGGGAGAGTGCGCTAGTGGAGATTACGAGGATGGTCACTGTGCATCAGCTGGGCTGTTGGCGAGATAATTCTGATTTTTATAAAAGTTATATGAAACAAAGGGTTATATTGATAATGGGGCATTTTCAGGGCTGAGAAAGATCCATGGGAAAGAATAGCTACGCAGAGAAGACGGTCGTTGAGCGAATAGCAGGCGTGCCGCTAGCTGAGCAATCAAGGCTAATTGATGCGGTTAAGGCAGGGCTGCCTTATCGGGCTCTTCTCGACCTCCAGGCAGCGTTTCAGGTCTCCCGCAGTGAGCTTGGCCAGGCCCTTCTGATCGCTCCCTCCACCATGAGCCGTAGAAAGACCGGTGGCTATTTGCGTCCGGATGAGTCAGACAGAGTCGTCAGGCTGGCCAGGGTGCTCGACCTGGCCACATCTATGATGGATGGCGATCAACAGTCGGCAGCCACATGGATGCGGACGGCAAGGGATGTTTTGAATGGCGAGGCTCCACTGTTGCGTTCAGCGACGGAGGTAGGCGTGAGAGATGTAGAGGATTTAATTGGTCGAATTCGAAACGGGGTATTCAGTTAACGTGATCTGATTGTGTGTATTGGCTTGATCAGATGCATTTAATCATTAAATGGGATTGTGGCTTCTTTATAAGGCGTTTCGTTATCTTCAAAGCGGTGTGTTAGTGGGTGCCTTGGTCTGAGCTCTCTGAGCGTGATGAAATGTTCTGACTCGATTTGTTTCTTGATGATATCAATGTCAGGTTGCACCAATAGCGCCGAGGTCGGTACCCGAAGATGAATCAGTTGAAATGCTTTCAGTATGTCTTGCCAGTGACCAATAAAATCCTGGTGACGAGCTAATGAAGGGAAACTTTTGTAGGCATGCTTTACTGCTTCCAGGTGCAGATAGGCGTCCCCTTCAGACTCCGATCGCCTGACTATGTAAAGTATCGCAATGAAACTGAATATCCCTCCTCGTTGGTAAAGCATATCCAGGTTGTCAGGGAGAATGATTGGAATAGAGATTCCATCGTCTTCGCCTTTGTATATTTCTGGTAGTCGCCAAAAGATCAAATCATCGTTGTTGTCGCTATAAGGTGAAACCAAACGTATTAGCTCTGATTTTTTGATGGGTCTGTTTTGCAGTAAGTCAAACAAAGGAAGATTGAATACCTCCTTTGATCCTGGAAGCACCCTGTCTATTTGACGTACTTTTGATTCAGTAACGCAGTTGGCGCCTCTTAGCCATTTGTAAACCTGTCCTTTTGGATCAGAACCATTAGATAGCCTGGATTCAAGCTGAGTCTTGTCTAGTTGGTGTTCGCGCAAAATGCAATCAATCCAGACTCTAGTCTGAAGCTTGCTAACGGATGTGCGGGGCTTCCTGGTCCTAATGTTTAGGAATGAGGAAATTTGATCGAAGGGTGAGAGTGCCATCGTCGTCTGTAAAATATCTTCATTTTTTTGGTGCTAACTTTACCGGGAAGTTTGCACGTAACTCATGTAGATTCAAGGGTGTTTTTCGACTGCGTGAGACCGGTGATGTCAGCTGAGAGCAGTAATGCGATTGATTCTGAGATTCCACTTGGGAGGCTTGCTTCGATCCGGGCGAGGTATGGTGAATTGCTGGATTTAGAGCAGCTAGCGGATTTTTATAGGTACCCCTCTGTGCATGCAGTCAGAAAAGCCCATCAACGGGGTACCCTTCCGGTGAAGTTACACCGCTTTCCACGTAAAACAGGTTTCTATGCTAAGGCTGAAGATGTTGCCAAGAGTGTCGATGACATGATTGATGTCTAAGCGAGTCCCACTGAGTCTAAATATTTAGGAGGCTGACAATGGCATAGGCACAAAAAAACCGAAACCCGTTACAGGTCTCGGCTTTTAGGGAAGGAATACCTTCGGTCTGGTAGCCTCCAGTATCCCTTCCCCATTTCGAGACGTCAACATTTGATATCAAGATCCCGGTCTTGAGGAGCCCCTATGCCTGTTTGGTAGCGGCTCTCAATACTCGGGAGGGGTGCACTTATGCTTAGTGAACGCGAGTTTGAGGATTATTGCCGCCAAGTCGGCCTGCAAGGGCTGGCAAGGGAGTACGTTGAGAGGGTGCGTAATTCCGAGCCATCCAGGATGGTGGGCACCACGGCCAAGAGTAATGTTGTCTCATTTGTGTCATCCGAGAAGATGGGGATGACGATTTCGACAGAAAGCAGGATGCCTGAGAGGGCCTTCGTGACACTATGCGAGCATGACAGCCGGGTGCTTGAGTTTTGGGACCAGCCAGAGCAGATTAAAGTCACAATTAAAGACAAAAATGGACGGCCCAGGAACATTTGGTATACACCTGATTTTCTGGTGATCGGACAGGAAGGAATCGTTATTGTTGAGGTTAAAGACCAGAAAACAGTAGAAGAGCTTCTGGAAGGTTCGCCTCATAACTGGAAGGAAGGTGAGTCCGGAAGGATTGAGTATGTGCCAGCTAAAAAGCGCTTCGCTGAACTGGGCTTAGTTCATTCCGTTTTCTGCTATCGGTCCGAACTGAGATACAAAATAGCTAATCTTGAGAGCCTTCTCCTCTCGAGAAAAGGCGCGAAGTATACACAATGTCAGTGGGGTTGTATTCAAAAGTCACTTTCAGATCATGTCTGGATGTCCCTTTATGAACTTAAAGAAAGCCTGGGGTGTTCCGACTACTCGCCGCTAGTTCAGATGATCGATGATGGTCTTATGCTTGGTGATCTGGATAGTGCCCTCATTTCTTCTCCAAAAGTGTTTCTCGTTTCCCTGCGACAAGATTTTTTGGATCAAGGATTAAAATTTATCAATCGATCGAGGCCATTTTCGCAATTCGAAGAGATTACGGTAGGTATGGATTTTGCTCCATCATCAGTCAGGGCCGAAAAAGCCTTGGAAAGACTGAATCGAATAGCTGCAGGAGAGAAATCTAGAAGTACACGTCGCTGGTTAGCGAAGGTAAAAGAAGGTGCGGGGCGAGGTTTGACCCCTTTTCAGTCATTGTTGCCTGATTATCACCTTTCAGGAAACCGAAAGAGGAAAGCACCAGTTCAAGTGATAAGAGTTCTTGATGAGTATCTAAAAAACGAGCATGGTCAGAAGAGCGGTATATCAGATTATAGAAGCTATATAGCTTATAGGGTTCATTCAAAGGAACAGCACCTAGGATCCGACCCAGTCTCTTGGGCAACTTTTTGGGATCATTTAAAGAAAGCTTCTGGTGAGTCGCTTGGTGAACAGATAGGCGGTAAACGACTTGCTAATTCAAGAGCCTCTGCCTCTCCTGTTCTGTACCGAGGGCTTAAGCCGTCATATGCATGGAAAACAGCCTCGGTTGATCACTATATAGCTGATATTTACGTGATAATTTTTAGCGGCGGTGACTATGTCTACACCGCCAGACCAACGATCACCGGGATGATCGATGTTTATTCCGGTGCCGTGATTTCAATGTCGATGTCTCTTCTTCCCCCGTCCCGCAGATCTGTGGCCAAGGTCATGCGTGATTGCGTGAGGAAGCATGGGCGTTTGCCCTCAGAGCTTATTGTAGATCGCGGTGCTGAATTCAAATCAGTTTATTTTGCGTCTCTTCTTGCTGATCAGGAGGTCAACCTTTCTCTACGGCCAAGTGCTCACCCCCGTTTTGGCTCTGAGATTGAAGGACTCTTTGGAGACTTCAAAAGAATGTGGCTATCAAGCCGCCCAGGCAACACCGCTGATTACAAGGAAGTACGATCCGTCGATCGAAGCTTTTCTCCTGATAAACATGCCATCCTTAGACCCTATGATTTTTATAGGGAGCTTCTTGCGTTTATCGATTGGAGGAATAGTAAACCTGTAAGCCCGGGGGGCAAATCACCAGGTTGTCTTCTCAAGACCAGTCAAGAAGAATTTCCATATATAGCAAGAAAGGTCTCGTTGGATCACAAATTTTTGATCGCTTCCAGTGTTGAGACAACCTCTTACAGTGTCGACCGGCAGAGAGGCTTGCATATTGGTGACATGTATTACTGGAGCCCAGATCTCAGTGCGATAACTGGGAGAAAAAAAGACCTGGAAGTAAGGCCGGATGTTGAGAATCCGCACCTTGTCTATGCCGGTGCGAACAATCGTTGGATATCCTGCTTCACATCACGAGCAGCTGAGTATGTGACTCTTGATCCTATTGAGCAGCATGTCCAATCCTTGGAGGTAACCGAAGCGCTTAGAGATAAACGGGTGATTCGAGAAAGAGCAGATGAGGATCTGGTTCGGATCATCAGGGACATGGATCATGTGATTGATGATCAGTCTACCCCGGTAATCAACATTCAAACAGAGTCCGAAGGGGATGAAGTCCCTGGCGATATTTTCACAAGAATTCGAGCAGCATCTGTCGAGCCATTGAGAACAGAATCATGGGAGGTATCGCGATGAAGGCTCCCCAGGTTATCTCAAAGCTAAACAGCACAAAAATCGTGCATCGTAACTGGCAGCTGGCACTTGGAGAGGCGTTCGCGGCGCTCTCCCTCGCTTCTCCCGGTGATGTGGTCTGCATTACTGGGCCTTCCAGAGCAGGGAAAACGAAGCTCATTACTGAACTGGTTGGTTTACTGTGTGGCGAGATCGACTTTGAGCGGGACGGGATTCTTCCCGCTGTTATCGTCGATGCGGAAAACACCGGTCCTCATGGGCGGTTTTCTACCAAAGCATTCACATTAAAGCTGCATCAGGCGGTCAGGCACCCCATTTATGGAGTAATAGGGCAGGAATTCAGTGATGGGCCTGCGAATACCAAGGCTGACAGGACCAATGAGCCCACACTCCGTTTTGCACTGGAGAATGCCTTTCGCCTGAGAAAGACCAGATTCCTGTTTGTGGATGAGGCCCAACATGTCCGTTATGTAAGCAAGGATTCTCAGGGCGGCTACGCGGTGATGGACTCCTGGAAGTGCATGGCGAAAACCTGCGGGCTGGTGCTGGTTGTGGTGGGCGCTTACCCGATTCTGCAAGTAATCGGTCATTCACCGCACATGATCGGCAGGAAATCCCAGATCCACCTGCCTCGATACTATGCAACGGATCATGATCTGGCGGAGTTTGGGAAAATCCTGGCCACCTACGACCAGATTATTGCGGACATTGCCATAGAACAGGTGCTGACTCAGTCCGCGGAGATGCTATATCACGGTTCTCTTGGCTGCATCGGTCTCCTCCGCAACTGGCTTGGCCGTGCAGTTGCTCGCTCTCATGCAACGGGAAAGCAATTGTCACCAGCCTTGCTTAAGGAAGTCATGTTCTCCAAAGCTGATTTGGCGGCTATCTCTGAGGAGATCTATCAGGGGGAAAAACTGTTCGAGCCAGCAGATGCACACTCACAATCATCCCGTGACCGAGCAATGAAAGTGATGCCACCAAAGAGCAAGGGCAAGCCATTTCAGCGTAAGCCCAAGCGATATGCACCGGGCAATCGGACAGGGGGAGATGGCTGATATGTTATTTCCAATCGAGCTAGAGGGTGCTGGAACCTGTGATGTGGAATCTCTGGCTTCCTATGTGTACCGGGTGGCGTATGAGCATGGGATATTCGTTGGCGAGTTGCTGCGACACATCAACAAACAAACGTCAGCGCTTACGCATCTTGATACCGAAACCCAGTCTGTTCCCGCTTTTCTGAAACCCGCTGAGATGGTGAGAAATAATCGCTCCAGCGAAGCAATTCAGGGCGCTCTGGAGAAGCTGACTGGGCTGGAATTATCCCAATCACGGCTCTTATTCATGACCAGCGATATTGGTAGGTCCCCCAATGAGGTTGCTCCAGGCTTCCGGTGGTGCCCTGAGTGCATGAGTGAGTGGCAGGCCCTGGGGCAGCAGCCCTTCTTCAAGTTGATCTGGCATCTGTCAGCTATTACACACTGCCCGAGTCATCGAACAGAGCTGATATCTACGTGTGCATTCTGCAGTTGTAGGCAGACGGGTTACATAAGGAAAAGGGCGATTGGATTCTGTCAGCAATGCGGCAGACACCTGGGCACCCGAAACCCGGACAAACCCGCGCCTGAAATTGCTCGTAGCTGGGAAATGAAAGGTGCAGATGTTCATCAGTTCTTCGTTGATATGGCGCAGCAGCCTTTTACTGCTGAGTTGGAAGGCGGGATTTGGCGTTCTCTACGGGACTTGTTTGACCACTATTGGGGGAACGGTAAGGAGCTGGAGCTATATCAGGCATTCCCAAGAGATGAGTGGATCAGCCTGTACCATAAACAGAAGCCCGTCAGCTTCAGTACGGCAAGGCGGCTTTGCTATGGGCTGGGGATTGATCTCTATACCCTGATATCAGGCAATGCGATCAATTCAACGCAGGTGCTGAGTCAGAAATGGCTGTGTGAGCTACCGGCGGGGTTCTGCGAACGAAAATCCAGGCAGAAGCGAAACCACGATGCGATTCAGTCCAAACTCCGTCGATATCTGGATCCTAATGTCAGGCCGAGGCCGATGAAGGAAGTGGCTGCGGAGCTTAACGTCTCGGTTGGGTACCTTGAGTACCGCTACCCCACTGCAGTCAGTGCATTGGTCAAACGCCACCAATCCATGATTGCGGCCCAGCGACAAAGGACTCGTGAAAAGGCGCTTAATTCCGCCTTGCAGTATTTCACGGATTCATCCTACTCGGGGTATCCAAAATCCAGGAAACAGGCCTACTTATGCCTCAGGGAGGAAACAGGGCTGCCGAAGTTCCTGCTCAAGGGGGCGATTGGGGAGGTCTATTCGGTTCTCTATTCGTCCTGAACAAAGAAGGGGCTGTAAAGGGCACATGACACGCACAATACAAATGGAATTTCCTTGGACAAGGGGTTTTTTGTACTAAGCCGGGTTATTGGAGTATGTGCAGTCACATTTCTACAGTGCGAGGACTAATCTGATTCATTGTTTCGTGCGGGTGCCGCCGATTTCAAGCAACAACTACCATCTGTACGAAGGGGCACCTGAAGCACTGCATTGCCGGGGTGCCAGAGTGCAAGGATGCTGCCTGCTGCACTGGCCAGGCTCATTCAGGCTGAAAGCGATACACGTTATGACTGGTAAATCCAGTGTTGTAAAGCGCCCGCTTTTCGTCGCTCGACAAACGTATCAATGACGGTATCGAATCCTGTTAAGGAGATGATCCAAACCGGTACCTGCTGCATTACTTCGGGTTCGGCTTTAGAGATAAAGCCTGCCTAACCATATATGTTCACGGAAATAGGCCAATAGGATGCTCTGAGCTCCAGAGTACTAACGAGCCAATTTCTTAAGAGCAATGTATCCCGTTTTGTATGCTTTTGGCACCACTGTTTCGATATGGTAATTACCAACCTGAGAGGCCTCTGCGTTGGGACGGTACGTTGCCCCCTTCTTGATCGTGCGATTGTCGGTCGTTACAATCGCTCTTTTAACAACGACAGCATCAGTGGGAATTCCGTAGTGCTTGGTGATCATGCTCAAAAGGTATTTCAAGTATAGTTCGGAGTTGTCGAGCTGTTTTTGTGTCGCTTCAACCTTTGGCTTGTCTGACTTCAGGTCAAATATGAGTGCAGTATGCACATTATCTTCTTGCCAAAGTACTACTAGGTCGCAGCCTTTATTTACGCCTTTGTCATTTCTCTTGTCTACATAAGGCGATAACTGCTGAAACCAACGGTTATCTTTTCCACCGGGTTGGTGATCCAGTGTGAACGCAAAAGCAGTATCGGGAATGTTTGTGATGTATAACGTACTGATTCTACTATCGGACCCATCTTCCTTCAGCATGAGTTCTTTTTGGGCTGTATCGTGATTAATCACGATATCTGGGTTAATAATCTCCCTGATCGCTGCCAGCATCAATCACTCCTTGATACCGTAATAGATCTTGTCTGCTAATTCGTTTGCATCAGCAATCAAATCATCAAAGATTTCCATATTGATACCGTACTTATCTACTGAAACATTATGAATTTTATGATCAGTTTTTAAGCTGTAAGCCTTGATTTGCTCTGGTCGTAAAATATCCTGTTTCGTTATTTTTGCGGATTTCATTATTGCGTCTTTGTCTTGAACATCAAGGTTGAGCATCACTCTGTTGTTCAGTTCGCGAATCAAATAGTCACTGTGCGTCGTTACCAATACTTTCACGCCAGAATTGACTAAACGCGCTAGCAGTCCTGCCATTTTGCGTTGATTATCTGGGTGCAGGTTCAACTCCGGCTCGTCGATGATCAGCATGCCGTTTTTCTCGGCTAGCGAGTTGATGTAGAGATCAATCAAAAACAGCGACTTAATGGAGGAGGATGCGACATAGACCGGCACCGCGACTTTATCGCGGCCTCGCTCTTTCTTTGGCATGTACATCACTTGCTTGTTGATGGATTTGTAAGAGCCGCCCATCAAATCCTGAAGTGCATCCCGGATATGCTTGTATTCATCCGCTTCTTCCCTGATAAAGCTCTTTCGCTTACAGATGTTTTCGTAGTCACGCACCACATTGATGTTGTCTTGAATGGGATGCGCATAACGGGAGCGCATACTGTTTAGCAACTCGAACGGATTCACTTTTTCGGCGTTTGTGATGTGCTCGATAATGGCGTTTTTACTGATGTCGAGTTCTTTATAAAAGAGTGCAATGCCAGTCCTTTCTGACGTGACAACGAAAGGGCGTGGCAATAAGTCAGCGAACAGACAATCGACGATATGATCACTAATCACATCGTCTAATATCTGGTTTGGCACCCGACCGTGGCTTTTTGTTTGGAACGTAATCGATAAGATTGTCTCTTCTGCCGCCTTAAAGAAGCTCAATTGCTCTGATTGCCCAAAGCTCACGGCTTCTTTGAATTCATTAGTGAAATCGAAGAGTAACTTATCATGGCTGAATTCGGCTTTGGCACTTGTAAAAAAGTCCTCGGGAACATTGAAATAGCGTGATAGATTTTCAGAAAACTCAGAGGACGCCTTTTTAAGATACTCCGATAGCTTCTTCTGATAATCCTGCAATTCAATGGTCAGTGTGCCTTCCTCGCGCAACTGCGAAAGTCGGTCGCGCGACACTGAGAAATCAATCCATTGTTTGAAATGGCGCAATAGTCCGTAGATGGCGTAGCTGATGTACGTTTTGCCAACATTGTTGGGGCCGCAAATAATGGTCAAATCACCCAGTGCAACCGAACCCTGGTCAATGCCGCCCAAATTTTCAAAATTAAACTTCATTGTTGCCTCCTTGTTGGGTGGCTTTGGGTCGATTGGTAGAACCGACCTGTTTGTTCGCTGTTAGGTAAATCATCAATTTTGAGCCCCCACCGTTACCTGGCCGTTCATTAGCATGGGGAGGAGCCAGTCGCGCAGTGATTCAAGATATACGTTTTCTTTAAGGACTATATTGCGCTGTTTGAACAATGATGCGCAATGCTGGCTATATTCTTCCAGCAACTTTTGCGGTGGTAGGTAGGTTTTAAACCACTTCACACCATTCAAATCCAAATGTAGAACCAGAGTTCCAGAAGCATAGTATTTAATATACTTGTGATAACTCTCTGAATTAAAAAGCTGTTCTAAATAGGCATTGCAAAATTTTCTCGAAGATACACTCGCGACATCACAGGACATTAACGGCGTTTCATCGAATATATCCGGGATAACGAATGACTTGCCGATAATATCCGCATTTCTGGTAACGTCAGTAATGGCAATTACCAACTCCCCTGGATTTAGCTTGCTTTCTGGTTTGAATTTCCCGTTGTAGTATTTCGTTCCTTCAAGCTTGAACTCTCCGGACAAAGAGAACGAGTTCAAGTTAATAAATGGCACACCAGCATTTTGGATGTCGCCGCTTTTATACGAAATTCCGCGTTTAAAGGTTACGTGATCTCCAAGCAAGCAATCGATCCACCCCTCCGGAATTTCCCGCTTGAGGGTTGGGTTGTAGACCATTTTTCCGCCGGAGGTTTTGTAGGGTTTTCCGTTGGTATCGGGGAAGTCGAACTGTACAAACCAGTAGTCGTATAGGGTTTTGGCCATGGCTTCCAGTTCGGCGTTGATACGGTTGTTGAGTTCGATTTTTTGATCGATTGCCTCTAGAACCTTTCTTATCGCAATTTGAAGCTTTTTATCATCAATCGCAGGAATAGCCATTTCATGGAGTTCGTTCCTGTTAACTCCCGGCACAGCGCTTTTGTCAGAGGTCCGAATTCTCCCCAAGCAGCTCAATAAGTAATAGATATACTTCGGATCATTGCCTTTGAAATTCTGGACATATAAAGCTGTATTGTGTGGCCAATATTTTCCGTCCACAAAATACATTTCTCCCAACGTTCCATATCGTCCGGTTACGACCCCTGGGCCTTCGACTTTATAGTCGTGGTGGACGCCAGAGATACCAGCCGAACTGATAACAGGATACGGACCTGGAACTCTGTCTTTCTCCGGCAGGTCATAACCCCTTTTCAGGGTTATAAGATCGCCTAATCTTCTAGGGCTCACCTTACTCATACTTAAGCCCTGCCAACTGCTTTTTAATCTCAGCTTCCAGTTCGCGAGATTGGCTAAACAGGCTATCGAGGTTGCCGGTAAAGCCCCGCATCTTTTCAGCAAACTGTTCCGGGGTAATATCCACATACTCGATTTTGACGTCGAAGTACTGACCAGCGCTCAGTGAGTAGTTCTTGGCTTCAATCTCGTCATAGCTGACAGCAACGGAAAAATCTTCTACCGCCTGTTTGGCATTAAAGGTGTCGATAATGCGTTGCTCTTCATCCGCGCTCAGTACGGTTTTTTGGTTCTTGCCGTCTTTAATTTTTTCTCCCAGATTTGAAGCGTCAATCAGTACGACCTTATCTTTGTTGCTGTCATCCACAAACAGAATGGAGACATTGGTACCGGTGGTGGCAAAGATATTGGAGGGCATAGAAACCACGCCTGCCAGCATTTTGTGCTCGACAAGATACTTTCTGATTTTGGGATCAATGCCTGTTCCAGCTGTAATAAATCCAGTGGGCACTACGACCGCTGCTTTGCCGCCTGGTTTAAGCGAGCAGATGATGTGCTGTAAGAACAACTGATAGATTGCCATTCCTTCTTTTTTCTTTTTGGGAATGGTGGGGATACCCGCAAAGAAGCGCTCTTTATTTTCTTTACTGTCCAGCTCATCATGGAAGTCGCTGAAATCCATCTTAAATGGCGGGTTGGAGACGATGTAGTCAAACTTCTTCAGGTCTTTACCGTCCCGGTGATACGGGTGTAACACGGTATTACCCTGAATCACATTGGGGATAGAGTGCACCAGATTGTTGAGGATCAGGTTAAGGCGTAGCAGGTTCGAAGACTTTTGCGAGATGTCCTGAGTGTAGATGCTGCAACGGTTCTCACCAATGGCGTGGGCCACGTTCATTAGCAATGTACCGGAACCGGCTGAAGGATCGTAGCAGCTGACGTTCTTCACTTTGCCTTGCTGATCGGCTGGCACCAGAATCGCTGCCATGATGCGAGCCACCGCATGGGGTGTATAGTACTCGGCGTATTTGCCGCCGGAATTGCTGTTGTAGTCTTTAATCAGGTATTCAAAGATGGTGGCGTAGAAGTCGAATTTTTGCGTGAAAATGCGCTCAAAGCTGAACTCGACCAGCTTGTTGATGATGGCGCGGCAAAAAGCATCGCGTTTGGATTCATCGGCAATGTATTCGCTGACACGATCAAACAGCACAACCTTAGCGCCGCCGTCGGTCTTTACCGCGAACACGTCGTTGTTGGTTAAGGCAATATCGCGAAGAGTATCATCAAACAGTTTGGCAAAGTCCGGCGCGTTCTGTTGGCTAAACAAGTAGCTGATAAAGTGATGGGGCTTTAAGCGAGCCGTATTGCCGCCCATTTGCAGTTGCAGCATTTCCAGCTCGTCTTCGCTCATGGCGACCAGGGCTTCTTCCCATTTCTCCGAGCTGGCGACCTTCTCGTCGATCTGTTTCGCCTCATAGGCGAACTTGTCGTTCAGAAACTTGTACAAGAAGGTCTGGGTAATGATTTTGAATTCATTACCATCGTTACCCAATCCATAGTGGGCACAGATGTTCTTCAGGCTGTCGATCAGCGCTTTGGTCTTTTGTTGAAATTCTAGCTCTACCATTTCTTACGGCTCTTATGATTTACCAGGCTCTGCTGCCTGTAGTGAATTCTTTCAGGTACTCTGCGACCACCAAATGATTGATGAATCTTGATGCGTCGGCGTTGAGTGGTATGTTTTGCTCTCCTTTGAAACGGCGTATGACTAGCGGCATCATCTGGCGTTCAAAGTAGCTTTCGTTATCCAGTATCTGGCTATTGTTCAACACTTGTTCGTCAGCGTCTTGTTTTACGCCGGTTAGGGCTTCAAAAATCTTGCGTTCGTTCTCTGATATATCGCTCTTGTTCTCATGGCGCTCCTGCAAGCGCTTGTGAATACGGGTGTACTTGGCATCGCCCAGGTACTTCTGGCGTAGCTGGTTGTTCTGGCGGTTTAGTTCTTTAACGCGATCGTGAATTTTATTTAGCGCGTCGATATTGGCGACCATTTCATCCTGCGTGACTTCGCTGAGGTTCTTTTTCTTGAACAGCCTTTCCAGCTCTTCTTTCAGGCTGACAAATTTGGGGTCCTGCTGATCAAAATTGCTGGCCAGAGCCTCGCGAGTTTGGCGCAGGGTATTCTTTAACTGGTCAGCCAAAACCAGCTCTTCTTCGCCTACCTTGATAAAGCGGAACACCACATCTTCAAGGGCGACATTAAGCAGGTTGGCGGTGTCGGTGCCTTGTTCGATGCTCTCTTTCAGGTTGAGCATATCGAGGTGGTTGCAGGTTTCCCGATAGAGGATGTTGAGCTTGGCAAAGTCCAGCTGTTCCAGTAACTCGTAGTCGCCTTGCAAACGGATCAGGTTGTATAGGCTTTTGGCGTTTTCCAGCGCCTTTTTCAGAGCCAGTACGGTTTCGCGGTCCTGAATCTGGCTGATTTGATCGGTAAAGATCTCGGCGTTGTCGGTATCAAAGCGGAACAGTATGTCTTTGATATGATCTATCTCTGCCGCGATCTCTTCCTGTGATTTGAACAGGTTGGAGTAGTGCTCCATTTCATCGCCCAGTTCTGACTGAAGCTCGTCGAAGTAGGCTTTGTTGGTGGCATCAAATTCTTTACGAATGTCGGCAAAGTCCACCACGTAGCCGTACCGGAAGTCCTTATAGGTGCGGTTAACCCGTGTGAGTGCTTGGAGCAGGTTGTGTTTGCGGATGACCCGGCCTAGATAGAGCTTTTTCAGGCGTTTGGCATCAAAGCCAGTGAGTAGCATGTTATAGACGAAGAGGAAGTCGATCTTGCCCGCCTTAAAGTCTTCTACCCAGTCTTTGCGTTCTTCTTTGCTGCCGATGTCATGCAAGATTAGTGCTGCGCTCTTGGCTTTATTGTCCTGTTTCGCTTTTGCGGCGTAGCTGTCTGGTTTTGCTGCTGCAACCAGGGCTTGTGCAGAATCCTTCATTTCATACGGTGGGCTAGCGGCTTCTGCGTAGACGCCATTGAAGATGTCAAACATCTGCTTGGCCTGATTTGAGCTATCACAAATCACCATGCCGCCGATACTGGCATCATTAAGGGCTGCACGGCTTTTCTCAAAGTCTGCAACGATGTAATCCAGCATGGGCTCTACAAAGCTCGGATGGGCATAGATGAGCTTGCGATCGACATCCCCCATTTGGACTTCTACATCCTCTAAGGCTTGTTGTAGAACCATCCTATAGTTAGTGGAGATCTCTTCGCGGATCAGTCGTAGGGTGTAGCCATCGGCGATGGAAGCGTTGTAATAGTACTTGTGGATATAGTCGCCAAAGATCTGCTTGGAGCTGATGGCTTTGGAATCCGGGTTCTTACTCGCTTTGTCCTCGTTAACGATCAATGGAGTCCCCGTTAGAGCGATCTTGATGGCGTTGGGGTCGGACTGATACAGGTTGGCCAGAAAACTTCCTTTTGGGTTGTAACTTCGGTGTGCTTCGTCCAGAACGAATATACGCTGGATGTTGATGTCATAGTCTTTGGTAGACAAGACATCGGGGTCATCCTGAAATTTCTGGATATTTACCACAGTGATTTCCGGCTTGCCGGAATGGTTGTGAATCACCTGTGTGGCCTTAATGTCTTTGGCAAAGGCATCACGGGAGTTAATGGTGTGTACCGTTAACCCACGCGCTGTGAATTCCCGCTGGGATTGCTGTAGCAGGTCAAGCCTGTCCACGATGAAGTAGAACTTGGGAATGACCTGTTGCTTTTGGAAATAGTCCGTTAGAAAGCGTACGTTGTAATAGGTTAGCGCCGTTTTGCCGCTACCCTGGGTGTGCCAGATGATGCCTTTCTTCACGCCCTCATTAAGCTTGCGTTCAATCGCTTTGGTGGCAAACATCTGGGGATAGCGCATGATGTGCTTTTGCAGACCATCGGTCTCAGCCACATAGGCCAGCGCATAGCGCAGGATGAACGCCAGACGGTCACGGCTAACCAAAGATGTACAGATACGATTCGTTGGACGTTCTGGCTGCTTATTGGTCTGAAATTCCGGGTTGCTGCGAATGACTTCCAGGTTGTTGTCTTTCAGTACCCTTAGCTCTTCTTCCTCAGAATCGGACTTCAGCAACGCCGTGAGATTCAGTATCTCTTCTTCTCGGAAGTAGTTGAATACGGGCTTGTGATAGGAGCTGCTGGCGTAGAAAGCCCCTTGCACGGGTTCCGGATCGCCGTCGTCATACTCCATATTGTTGGAGAAGATCATGAATTGGGTGATGTTGGCGAAGCGCTTGAATTTCGGGTTCTGAAAACGTTTGTTGATGCGGTCGCGCTCAGCCAGAATGCCTTCGCGGTTATTGGGCTTTTTCACCTCAATAAAGACCAGCGGCATACCATTAATCAATAATGTGATGTCTGGGCGGAATTCCTCATCACCATTTTGGCACGTCAGTTCAGTGACTACGTGAAAGCTGTTGTTGTTGAAGTTCTCAAAGTCGATCAGCTTGGTGTTCGATCGGTCTGTCAGGCGCTCAAAGAAAGCTCGCCCAAGGTCTTCGTTGTCGAGCTCCAACTTAATATCTTCGAGCAGGCGACTTACATCATCGGGCTCAATGCCTGGATTGATTTTGAGAATCGCTGCGTTGAAAAGCTCGGGGAAAATATTGGTATCCAGATCCCAACTTTGGCCTTTCAGTGACAGGTACTGATAGCCGAGTCGCATCAAATGAAGGATGGTGGGAATTTTTACGCGAGTATCTTCATTAAACTTCATAACATTCCCTGTTTATTGTTGTGCCAGCTCAAGCAGGTCACCTACCTGGCACTCAAACAGCAGGCAGAGTTTCTCAATGGCTTCCAGATCCACTTTCTGGGCCGTCTCTTTATAGAGCAGTGTCACCGTGGCACGGCTTAACCCCGTTTCTCTGGCAACGTCGGCAATACGCATCTTGTGCTCGCCCATCATGCGGGCGAGATGGCAGCGGATCATGGCTGTGCCTCTGGTACTTTTGTTTTAGGGATAAAGCCCGAGAGTACCATGAATTGACAAATGGAGTGACAAATTGTCAGTTTAGCTTAAATTATGAAGGGTGAGGGTTGTGGTTTGTGCGGATGTGAATGAGGGCGGACAAACTATGCCAGCATTATCACCATAGTTTGTCCAAAACGGCCAAACTATGGTTACAGGAACAAAATACACAGCGCGATCGAAGGTAATGGTGGGCCCACCAGGACTTGAACCTGGGACCAATCGATTATGAGTCGACTGCTCTAACCAGCTGAGCTATAGGCCCGAAAAACGGAAGGACAATAAAATGCCGGCCGCCGATTATTCGGGGGCCGGCATTTTTTTGCAAGTGTTACAGGTCGCCGTCCAGGAAGCTGCGCAGGTGTTCGCTGCGGCTGGGGTGGCGCAGCTTGCGCAGTGCCTTGGCTTCTATCTGACGGATACGCTCACGGGTCACGTCGAACTGCTTGCCCACTTCCTCGAGGGTGTGGTCCGTGTTCATGTCGATACCGAAACGCATGCGCAGTACCTTGGCTTCCCGGGCGGTCAGGTTGGCCAGTACTTCGCGGGTGGCTTCTTCCAGGCCCAGGGACGTGGCGGAATCCACCGGGGACTCCATGTTACCGTCCTCGATAAAGTCGCCCAGGCTGGAATCTTCATCGTCACCGATGGGGGTTTCCATGGAGATCGGCTCTTTGGCGATCTTCAGTACCTTGCGGACCTTGTCTTCCGGCATTTCCAGGCGCACGCCCAGTTCTTCCGGGGTCGGTTCGCGGCCCATTTCCTGCAGCATCTGGCGCTGTACCCGGTTGATCTTGTTGATCGTCTCTATCATGTGCACCGGGATACGGATGGTGCGCGCCTGGTCGGCGATGGAGCGGGTAATGGCCTGACGGATCCACCAGGTGGCATAGGTGGAGAACTTGTAGCCACGGCGGTATTCGAACTTGTCCACGGCCTTCATCAAGCCGATGTTGCCTTCCTGGATCAGGTCGAGGAACTGCAGACCGCGGTTGGTATATTTCTTGGCGATGGAAATTACCAGACGCAGGTTGGCTTCCACCATTTCTTTCTTGGCGCGGCGGGCCTTGGCTTCACCGATGGAAATGCGGCGGTTGATTTCCTTGATGTCAGCCACCGGCAAACCAATGATTTCCTCGACGGTGGTGATCTTGCGCTGGGCGCGCTGGATGTCTTCCTTGACCACGCTCAGCTTGTCGGCAATGGTTTTGCCTTTCTTGGTCTTCAGCTGCTGGTCAACCCAGTCCATGTTGGTTTCGTTACCGGGGAACAGCTTGATGAAATCCTTGCGGTCCATGCCGCCGCGGCGGATGGCAGAGGACATGATCTGACGCTCGAATTTGCGCACCAGGTCCAGATTGTTGCGGGCGCCGACCAGCATCTCGTCGTAGATGCGCGGCACCAGCTTGAACAGGGTGAAGTGCTCGGCCAGGGCTTCCATGGCTTTGGCGGTGCTGGCATGGTCACGACCGTTGCGCTTGAGCGCGCGTTCGGCCTTCTCGTGCAGTTTCTTCAGCTCGGCAAAACGCTCGGCCGCCAGTACCGGATCCAGACCGCCCTCGTCCTCATCGCTGTCGTCGTCGCTGTCCTTGTCGTCAGCGTCGTCGTCATCATCGTCGTTTTCCTTGGCTTTTTCTTTCGCTTCAGCGGCTTTTTTGGCCTTCTCCGCGAAAGTCGGTTCCTTGTTGGCATTGGTGGCGGCCGCGCCGTCATCATTGGGGTCAAGGTAACCGGCGATGATATCGGTGAGCTTGCGCTCTTCGTTTTCCACGCGGGCGTATTCGTCGATCAGCATGTCCACGGCACCGGGCCAGAAGGCCAGGGCGTGCAGAACTTCCCGGGTGCCTTCCTCGATACGCTTGGCGATCTCGATTTCGCCTTCACGGGTCAGCAGTTCCACCGTGCCCATTTCGCGCATGTACATACGCACCGGGTCGGTGGTGCGGCCGGGCTCGCTCTCTACGGAGGCGAGAACAGCGGCAGCTTCTTCGGCGGCAACTTCATCAGTGCTGTCAGCACTTTCATCGATCATCAGCTGATCGGCATCGGCGGCTTTTTCCACCACGGTGATGCCCATGTCGTTGATCATCTGAATGATGTCTTCCACCTGGTCCGTGTCGGTGATGGACTCCGGCAAGTGGTCATTCACTTCGGCGTAGGTCAGGTAACCCTGTTCCTTGCCGAGTGCGATCAACTGCTTCAGCTGGGATTGTTGCTGCTGCTTTTGAGTCGTCATGCAATAAAGCCCGTAACGTCGTGCTAGCTTGCCGTGGCTGACTAGCGGATTGTGGCGTGGGAAAACGGCGTATTATACCGGTATGTGGGGATTTCGGCCAGTAATTGCAAGACTACGGGCCGGATGGGGGTGAATTGTTTTTGTTGTTACTTATCTTTGAAAATCATGGAGTTACAGGTTTTTTCTAGTTGAAGGGCTGGCGGGCGTGCTGGCGAGCTTCGGCAAGGGCCCGGTGCAGTTCCTGCCATTGGGCCGTGTCCGGGATGCCGGCTTGCTCCATTTCATGGAGAGCCGCCTCCAGGCGAGTGACTTCCAGCTGGGAGAGAGCATCCTGCCAGAGCCGGGTCGCCATCTCTTTTTGCATGGGCGGCTTGAGACTGGCCTTGAGCAGGCGGGACAGGGTTTCCCCCTGCTCCAGTGCCATCAGGGCGCCGAGCAGGGCGGCGGGGCTGTGGTTCTGTCGGCACAGGCCGGCTACCTGTATCAGCAGATCAATGTGCGGCATGGGGAGCCGCTCAACGCCGTCAGGTAGTGGATGCTCGCTGACCAGGTCCGGGTAATCCAGCAGCACCAGGACCAGCCGTTCTGACAGGGTCATCGGGCCCTTGCGGCTGCCTCCCGGGTGGCGCGGTGGCCGGCTGTAAGAGTCGGCCGGATCGCTGTTGTCCGCCGGGTAGAAATCGTCCGGTGGCGGCATGGCGTCGCCATATTCCTCGGGCATGAACTGGTCATGGGAGTGCGGTGCCGGTTCGGCGCGAGGAGCGGGGGCAGGCTCCGCCCTGGGAGCCGGTTTAAGCTGTGCCAGAGATTCCTTGTCCAGGCGTGTCAGTTGTGACAGTTCCTGGGTCAGCAACGCCCGGTAGACCGGCCCGGCGGGCTTGTCCAGATAGGGCAGGGCAAGCCGGGCCAGGCGGGCGCGGCCGTCCACGGTGGACAGGTCCAGCCCGTCTGACAGATGCCGGAAAAGATAGGTGGAAAGGGCGTCGGCCTTTTCGGTGAGCGCGCGCAGGGCTTCAGGGCCCTGCTGACGTACCAGGGTGTCCGGGTCTTCCCCGTCGGGCAGAAACAGGAAGCGCACCTGTTTGCCGTCGTCCAGCGCGGGGAGCAGGGATTCCAGTGCTCGCCAGGCGGCCCGCACACCGGCCTGGTCACCATCAAAGCAGAGCACCACTTCGTTGACCTGGCGGAACAGCTTGCGGGCGTGGTCTTCGGTGGTGGCGGTGCCCAGGGTGGCGACCACATTGGGTACCCCGTGCTGGGCCAGGGCGATCACGTCCATGTAACCCTCCACCACATAAAGGCGGTCGCTGCGGTCGCGGCTTTGCCGCCATTCCCACAGACCGTAGAGCTCCTGGCCCTTGTGGAAGACCGGGGTTTCCGGGCTGTTCAGGTATTTGGGTTTGCCGTCGCCCAGCACCCGACCCCCAAAGCCGATGGTGCGTCCGCGGGTGTCGCGGATCGGGAAAATAATACGATCCCGAAATTTGTCATAGGTGCGGCCGGTGTCTTCCCGGCGCACCAGCAACCCGGCGGTCAGGGCCTGCTCAAGCCCTGCTTCAGTGAGTGACAGGCCGGTGATCAGGTTGTCGTAGCCCGGCGGGGCAAAACCGACGCCGAAGCGTTTGGCGATTTCCCCGCTGAGCCCGCGTCCCTTCAGGTAGGTCACCGCTTTTTGTCGCTCCGGGGCCTGGCGCAATTGCTGGCAGTAGAATTTTTCGGCCCGGCTGAGCAGGTCATAGAGGGACTGCAGGCGGTCCTTTTTCTGTCGGTCAGCGGGGGTTTCCGGGCGGCTTTCCGGAACTTCCATGCCGGCACGGCTGGCCAGTTGCTTGACCGCTTCCGGGAAGCTCTGATGCTCGTATTCCATCAGGAAACCCACCGCATTGCCGGAGGCGCCACAGCCAAAGCAGTAGTAGAACTGCTTGTCCGGCGCCACGGTGAAGGACGGGGTCTTTTCCTGATGGAAGGGGCAGCAGGCGCTGTAATTGCGGCCGGTTTTTTTCAGGGGCACGCGGGAGTCGATCAGCTCCACCAGATCGGTGCGGGCCAATAGATCCTGTATGAAATTTTCCGGAATGCGTGCCATGGGTCTGATTTTGCCAGAATGGGAGTTGGGGCCGCTAAGTATGCAGGGCGATATACCAAGGCTTCTTATTCAAACAGAAACCGCAGGGTGGCGGTAGCAGCGCTTTGAAACCCGGTGTCGGTTTCTCACGGTTTACGGTCAGAAAAAGCCGGAAAACGGTGGGCAGCACGAACCGCTGAAGTTGCAGATAGGGTTATTCAGAGTCGCCGGATACAGCAAAGCGGCTCAATCAGTTGAGCTTGGCGCGAACCTTGCCACTGGCGGCGCCCATGTCGGCACGGCCCTGGAGTTGCGGCTTGAGAATGCCCATCACCTTGCCCATATCCTGCATGCCAGCGGCACCGGTCTGGGAAATGGCATCATCAATCAGAGCATCGATCTCGTCGTCGCTCAGTTGGGCGGGGAGAAACTCCTGGAGTACCAGGATTTCCGCTTCTTCGGTTTCCGCCAGTTCCGGGCGGCCCGCGTCGCGGTATTGGGTGGCGGAATCCTTGCGCTGCTTGATCAGCTTGTCGAGCAATGCCAGTACGCGGGCGTCATCGGGCTCGATGCGCTCGTCCACTTCGATTTGCTTGATCGCTGACAGCGCCATACGAAAAACGCCAAGACGTGCCTTTTCTTTGGCACGCATGGCGTCTTTCATGGCTGCAGTGAGCTGCTCTTTGAGCGCACTCATCAGACGTCTAAACCTTAGTAGAGACGTTTGCGTGCGAGTTGCTCACGCTGCAGTTTCTTAAGGTGACGCTTGACGGCTGCGGCACGCTTGCGCTTACGCTCTTGAGTGGGCTTCTCATACTGTTCGCGACGACGCACTTCAGAGAGAATGCCCGCTTTTTCACAGCCACGCTTGAAACGGCGCAGGGCCACATCAAACGGTTCGCCTTCTTTCACCTTCACCTGAGGCATGAAGAATCACCTTCCTAAAAGTCTTTGGGTTATATGGATTCGCCGCGGGCTCAGGTGGTCCCGGGTGCGGCGAGGGCGGGGATTCTACCTGAGTCGGGAAGAAATGCAAATCCGGGCGTCTGGCGCTATCATGGCGCCCGGATTTCAAGGGGTGAGCAACATGCGTGTATTGGGTATCGAATCAAGCTGCGACGAGACTGGGGTGGCGATTTACGACTCCGACGCCGGTCTGCTGGGGCAGGCCCTGTACAGCCAGGTGGAGATGCATGCCCGTTTTGGTGGCGTGGTCCCGGAGCTGGCCAGCCGCGATCATGTGCAGCGGGTACTGCCCCTGGTAAAACAGGTCATGGCGGAAGCCGCTACCACCCCGGATCAGCTTGATGGCATCGCCTATACGGCCGGTCCCGGCCTGGCTGGAGCCCTGCTGGTAGGGGCCGGCGTGGCCCGGTCGCTGGCCTTTGGCTGGGGTGTCCCCGCCGTGGAAGTCCACCATATGGAAGGCCATTTGCTGGCCCCCCTGCTGGAGCCGGATGCCCCGTCGTTTCCCTTTGTGGCACTGCTGGTCAGTGGCGGGCATAGCCTGTTGCTGGAAGCGCGCTCCCTGGGGGATTACGCCATTCTGGGCGAATCCGTGGATGATGCCGCCGGCGAAGCCTTCGACAAGGCCGCCAAGATGATGGGATTGGGCTACCCCGGCGGCCCGCGTATTGCTGCCCTGGCGGAGAAAGGGACGCCGGGCCGGTTCCGTTTCCCGCGGCCCATGACTGACCGCCCCGGCCTGGACATGAGCTTTTCCGGCCTGAAAACGTTTACGCTCAACACCATCAACGATCTGGGCGGCAGGGACGCTCTCAGCGAGCAGGACCAGGCAGATATCGCCCTGGCGTTCGAAGAGGCCGCGGTGGATACCCTGGTGATCAAGTGCCGCCGGGCGGTGGAGCAGACCGGTGACAAGCGCTTGGTGATGGCCGGCGGAGTGAGCGCCAATCGGGCATTACGTGCCAAGCTGGCAGAGCAGATGGAAAAGCGAGGGGTACGTGTGTTTTATCCCGCGCCCCAGTACTGCACCGATAACGGCGCCATGATCGCTTTTGCCGGCGCCCTGCGCCTGCAGGCCGGGGAGAGTGCGGAGCTGCCCATCAAGGTCCGCCCCCGCTGGCCGTTGACGGAACTGGCCTCACTCTAAGCGGCCAGCAACCACCTTGCCGTAGGAGCGTCGCTCGCGGCGCGATAAAAGAACAGGTTCAAAAGCGCTCCTCACCACAGAGGGCACAGAGCACTGAGAGAAAAACCTGTCTTTCCCTCAGTGATCTCTGTGCCCTCTGTGGTAAGTCCGCCTTTCAGATGTTGGGGAATCGCGCCGCCAGCGACGCTCCTGCGGTTGAGGGGGCTAGTCTTTCTTCCTGAACCCCAGCTCTTCCCCGCGCAGCAGTTTTTGCAGGTTGCTGCGATGGCGCAGGATCATTACCAGGGACAGTGCCAGCATGGGCCAGAAGGCCTGGGGTAGCCAGGCGAAGATACAGGCCGGGGCCACCACGAAGGCGCTTAACGAGGCCAGGGAAGAGATGCGGGTCAGAGCGAACACCAGCAGCCAGACGACGCCAGCCACCAGGCCGCTGGGCCAGTGCAGGGCAAACAACAGCCCGAAGGCCGTGGCCACGCCCTTGCCGCCCTGGAAGTGGAAAAACACCGGGAACAGATGTCCGAGAAAGGCGAAGGTGCCCACCAGCGCGGCCACGAAGGGTCCCATGTCCAGATAGCGGGCCAGCACCACCGGGATCACCCCTTTCAGCACATCGCCCAGTAACGTGAGCGCCGCGGCGGGCTTACCGCCAATACGCAGCACATTGGTGGCACCGGGGTTGTTGGAGCCCAGGGTGCGCGGGTCCGGGTAGCCGAACAGTCGGCACACCAGAATCGCGCTGGAAATGGAGCCCATCAAATAGCCGGCTGCACACAATGGCAGCAGCCAAAACCACACGTCCTGTAATGTCCCTGCTTGCACCGGCTATAATCTCCCTTCACATCGCCGGGGTGGCGACTTCTGCATGCTTGGCAGGCATTTATTGTACACATGGCGACACGCCTGCCTGCGTTGCAAGCGTAACATCTGATTACCCAAAGTGGGATTCACGCAGATGGAAAGTCGCTTTCCCGTGAAACCTGCGCCAATGAGGGCGAGTATGGACATTGTTTATATCAATGATTTGAAAGTGGATACCGTGATTGGGATTTTCGACTGGGAGCGGCGTATCCGCCAGACTGTCAGTCTGGATCTGGAAATGGCAGCGGATATCCGCAAGGGCGCAGCGTCTGATCACATTGACGATGCGCTGGATTACAAGGCTATTGGCAAGCGTGTGATCGCGTTTATCGAAGGCAGTGAATTCCAGCTGGTGGAAACCCTGGCGGAAAACGTGGCCCAGTTGGTGATCGGCGAATTCAATGTGCCCTGGTTGAAACTGCGGCTGAGCAAGCCTGGAGCTCTGCGTGGGTCGCGGGATGTGGGTGTGATTATCGAAAGGGGTCAAAAACCCAATGGGTAATAAGGATCAAACCGCCCGGGTGTATCTGAGCCTGGGCTCCAATATCGACCGGGCGCACAATATTCGTTCCGGCCTGCAGGCACTGGCTGCTGCCTTCGGCAGGTTGGCGATCAGCCCGGTCTATGAAAGCGAGGCGGTGGGCTTTTCCGGCGATGCCTTCTACAACCTGGTGGTGGGTATTGATACCACCCTACCGGTGGGCGAGCTTGCCGCCCTGTTGCGGGATATCGAGAAAGACCATGGCCGGGTGCGTGGGGAGAAGAAATTTTCCAGCCGAACACTGGATATCGACATCCTCACTTATAACGATCTCACCGGCGAGATCGACGGGGTGCAACTGCCCCGTGACGAAATCCTCAAACACGCCTTCGTTCTCAAACCCCTGGTGGACCTGGCTCCCGATGCATTTCACCCGGAAATCGGCAAGCCCTACCGGCAGTTGCTGGAAGAGTCGGATTTTGCCGGGCAGGCATTGTGGGTGGTGGAGTTGGAAGCGTAGTTGCGAGCTACGAGCTACGCTCGATTGGAGAGGGGAAGACTGGAAAGTTCCTCAAGTTCCGAGATACCTACGAAGCCGCCTGTAGGAGTACCTCTTGAGGTGCGAACCGCGCTTGCGCGGAAATCGCCCGCAGGGTGATCAGGAATCTCAGAGCTCGACAGGTTTCAGAAAAGAATGGCTGGCACCAGGATCTCTGTCGCCTCGCCCTGGCTCGGATTCGTCCCTCAAGAGGTATTATTCGCTGCGCTCACCCTTCGGGCCGCACTGCACTAAGTGCGTTACTCCGCTGCGCTCCGTTCCTACAGTGGCTTTGTAGCCAGTTTTGTGGGGCGCCGAACCTGTGTTCGCGGGGCTGGGCGGGAATCGTTTTACTGAATCTCTCTCGCGTTGCAGTGTGCAGCGTGTCACTTCTTTCAATACCAGTGCGGAGTCATGTCGCTCTGTGCCCAGCGGAAAAAGTCATATTCCAGCCGCGTCAGTCCCCCCGGATAGATCTGGTCGATTCGTTGCAGGGTGGGGCGGCGGTCGGTTTTTTCCAGTTCCTGTAACAGTTTGCGCAAGGTGCTGCGGCCTACCGGCTTGGACATCAGGAAAGCGGTGGTGGCCCAGGCCACGGTATAGGGAACGGCATCAAGTTGATGGGCCATGCGTCGCCACTGCCTGTCATCCAGAGACAGATACTGGCGCAGGGTAATCAGCCGCCCTTCATCCATCCATTGACGAATGCGGGCCTGGGCATCGGCCAGCGCTTCCACTTTCAGGCGCCCATCGGGCTGCACCTGCAGGGTCTGAAAATATTGGGCGAGCCCCTCATGGAGCCAGACCGGTGACGCCGGAGAGAGCTGGTAGAGCAGCACGTGACTGCTTTCATGGAGAATTGTCTGTGCGACTTGCTGATCGTTTCCCCAGCGCCAGACCGCCACTTCATTACTGGCAGGTATGAAGACGCCGGCATAGTGGGCGTTGCTGGAGCCGATACGATCCTCCATCCATTGACGGAAATCCGCCTGATGTTCGAACAGATACAGGTTCACCTGGGCGGTGCCGTGCAAGTCCAGTCCGAAATCGTTGCGGTAGCGCCGGTAGATGAAGCGAATCGCCTCCAGGGTCCTGTCGTGAAGTTCCCCGGGCAGGGTGAAGTCCTTGCGTAGCTGGGAGACTTCCAGTTCCTGGATAACCGGCGAGGTCCTGGGGGTAACCTTCTGGCTCTCCAGTTGCTCCGGCGGCCGATCGCCAAAGTGCAGTTTGCCGTTCTCGTCTCGCCACTGGAAGATGTCCCCGTGGGCTGCCAGTGAGGTGATCAGGACCGCGGCGCTGAAACCGGTGCGGATCAGGAATTGCAGTTTCTTTGAATCCACTGACGTACCTCTTCCTTGTCCTTTTCAACCTGATCCAGCGTGGGGTGGGTGACCTTGCCGTCCTCATCCTGATAGACGAAACGGCCGTGCAGTCGTTTCAATTTTGCCCTGGCTTCCTTGCATTGTCTGGCGATAGCGTCCTGCTGTTCCCGTTGTTCGGATGCCTGTTCGCGCTGTTCTGCTTTCTCACTCTGGCGAAGCCGCAGGGCGCGCTCGTTGATTTCCCTGACGCGATCACCCTGGCCGATTTTGGGGGGTGCCTTGATATCCATTTTCTCGTGCTGCTCCTGGGGGGGCTGATCACCAAAGTGCCAGTTGCCCTCTGCGTCCTGCCAGCGATATACCTCCGCGTTGGCGAGAAGCGGCAGTACGAGCAGTAGTGTCATGATTCCCTTCATGGTTTCCCCTAATCAGTGGTAGTTAGCTTCCTTGCAGTGTCAGTGAGCGCCCGCCGTCCACCGCCAGAATCTGGCCAGTGACGAACGGCGCCTGGGTGCCGAGCCACCATACCGTCTCAGCGATGTCCTGGGGTGTGCCGCAACGTTTCAGTGCGGTGGCATCCTGGATGTCCTGCTGATTCATCTGCCCGGCCTCCGGCCACAGGATGGGGCCGGGGGACACGCCGTTGACGCGAATATCCGGGCCCAGTTCCCGGGCCAGGCTGCGTGTCATCATGGCAAGGCCGGCCTTGGCCATGCAATACAGAGTATGGTGTTGCAGCGGTTTTTCCGCGTACACATCCACAATATTCACAATGCTGCCATGTCGTTCGCTCAATGCCGGTGCCAGCTTCTGGCTCAGGATAAACGGCGCACGCAGGTTGCTGTGAACCAGCCTGTCCCAGTCGGCATCATCGGCCTGATCGACGGGGGTCGGGTAAAAGCTGGAGGCATTGTTAACCAGCAGGTCCATACGGCCGAAGCAAGCCAGGGCATCGGCTGCCAGCTGGCGCACCTGATCAGGCTGGTCCAGATCCGCCTGCAGCAGGGCGGCGCTGTCCGCCCGTTCCGCGTTCAGGCTGTCAGTCAGTGCGCGAGCGTCATCGGCACTGTTGCGATAATGAATGATGACCCGCATGCCGTTGCGGTGCAGAGTGCGAACGATTTCTGCGCCAATGCGACGGGCGCTGCCGGTGATCAGGGCGACGGAATCTGCCATGTCTTTTTAAACTCACTTTTGTAGTGGGAGAGTGCGTGAATGCGGGCCTTCTCAATGGCCTCGCCCAGTGCCGGCCCCTCATTGCCCTCCTTGCGCAGCGCTGCCACATCAATATTCCTGACGGCCTGTGCCGCGCCGCGCAGGTAATCCACCTGGGGATAGGGGCGGTCTTCCAGTCCGGTACGACCGCGGGCATCCGCTTCGCAGGCGAGCAGAAACTCCTCCAGCCGTTCCGGGCGACGGACCACATCCAGCGTCTTCAGCAGCTTCCAGACCGTGGCGGGCTTGAGCTCCAGCGCCCGGTGACAGTGGGTATGGTATTCCGCCACCAGAGCCGCCAGGGTGGCGGCGTCTTTGGGGACGCGCCAGCGCTTTGACACGGTTTTCGCCAGCCGCGCGCTGCGGATTTCGTGGGCGATATGTCGGGGCCATTCTTCCTTGGGCGTCTTGCCCTTACCCAGATCGTGGCAGAGGACCGCGTAACGTGCCGTCAACGGCAGGTTCAGTCGACTGGCCTGTTCCAGACACAGCCATTGGTGCACCAGGGTGTCCACTTCCGGATGGTGTTGTTCCGGTTGCGGCACGCCATCCAGAGCCGCCAGTTCCGGTAGCAGCACTTTCAGTGCGCCGCAGGCATGCAATACCTGAAAAAAGACCTGCGGGTCCCGTTCCATCAGCGCCCGGCTGGTTTCCTTCCAGACCCGTTCCGGCACCAGGTAATCCAGCTCGCCGCTGTCAGCCAGTTGTCGCATCAAGGCCAGGGTGTCATCGGCCACCCGGAATCCCAGCCAGTGGTAGCGCGCGGCAAACCGGGCCACCCGCAATACACGCAAGGGATCTTCGGCAAAGGCCGGTGAGACATGGCGTAACAGGCGCGCTTTGAGATCAATGCGACCGTTGAAAGGATCAACCACCCGGCCCCCTTCTTCCCGGGCCATGGCATTGATGGTCAGATCACGACGCACCAGATCATCCTCGAGACTGACGTCCGGTGCCGCGTGAAAGGTGAAACCGCCATAACCGTGGCCAGACTTGCGCTCGGTCCGTGCCAGGGCGTATTCCTCCTGGGTTTTCGGATGCAGAAAGACGGGGAAGTCCTGACCCACCGGGCGGAACCCCCTGGCCTGCATATCGTCGGGAGTCGCGCCGACGACAACCCAGTCTCTTTCGGTTACCGGGAGTCCCAGTAACGCATCCCGCACGGCGCCACCCACCAGATAAATTTTCATCTTGTGCGCTCTCGTTATCTTGGACAGAATGGTCGCATGCTTTCTATCGTACTGAAACTACACATGCTGGTCGCAGACCGCTGTGCACGCAAATGGCGTGCGCAGGGACCGCGGCTGTGTGACTGATAGTTTCAGTTCTGCAAAAGGCCGCAGTGTCCCTGACCTGCGGCCTTTTTTCGTTTTGGGGGTTGCAGGTCGGTCTTTAGTTGCGAGGCACGAGTTTCGAGTTGCGAAAATCTTTAAACATGCGCGTTTTTAGGTTTTCGAAACTCGATTCTCGGGACTCGCGACTCTTAATCAAGGAGAACGACATGCCTACCCTGGCAGCATATTTGATCGTGGTAGCGGTGTGGGCGACGACACCGCTGGGGATTAAATGGAGTGGTGACGCCATGGCGCCGCTGGCGGCGGCCGGGGTGCGTATGGCAATTGCTGCGCTGCTGGGGCTGTTGTGGTTGAGCTGGAAACGTCAGACATTGCCCCTGCATGGCCGCGCCCTGCTGAGTTATACCGTTGCCTTGCCGGGCATATTTGGAGCCATGGCATGCAGTTACATGGCGGCGACCTCTTTGCCCTCCGGGCTGATTTCCGTGATTTTTGGCCTGGCACCATTGATCTCCGGTCTGATGATGCAGAGCCTGCCGGGCAGCGTTCGCCTGAACGGCTGGCACTGGAGCGCTTGTCTGCTCGGCCTGTTGGGGCTGGCACTGGTGTTTGATGAGAGCCTGGCCGGGCTGTTGGGAGGGGCAGCGCTGGGTGAGCGGGGCAATGGACTCGTGTGGATGTTGTCCGCGGTAACCCTGTTTGCCGGTAGCGGTATTGCCGTCCAGCGGGTCGCCGCCGGTTTGCAGCCCATGCAGCAAACCGTGGGTGGGCTAATTCTGTCATTGCCCTGCTATGGGGTCGCCATGTTGATTGCCGGTCAGACCTTTGCGTATAGCGGTGATCTGCGCGGGCTTTCCGCGATTATTTATCTGGCAGTGTTCGGGTCCCTGCTGGGCTTCTACTGCTATTTTCAGATTCTGTCGCGGCTGCCTGCTGCCACGGTGGCCCTGGTGACCCTGATTACGCCGGTGTTGGCGCTGACGCTGGGTAATCTGCTCAATGGTGAAAAGCTGGGGAGCATGGTCCTGATCGGCGCGGGGGTGATTGTGCTGGCGTTATCCCTGTTTGTGCTGGGGGATCATCAGGTGCGGCGACAGATAAAGCAGTTTCAAGTGGAAAGTTGAAAGTGCCAACGCGGCTCGAACGATTTTGGATGTTTTGAGTAAGCGGCACTTTCAGGGTGCACTGAGCGCAAGCGAACGGCACCGCTGCGGCCCTGGGTTGGTGCAGTTCGCTTGGGCTCAGTGCACCCTGCACATTCTGGTTGTTACGGGGTTTCCTGATGGCCGCGACCTTTGCCGTTTCGTCTCGCGGCACAGGCTATGGGTTACGAAGAAACGGCAGGAGCCGGCTCTGGCGGCATGCTGTGATGGCTGACTACGGTGCCGTTCTCAACGCTTTCCAGGTGCACGTCGAATTTCCACAGGCGATGCAGGTGGCGGAGGACTTCCCGGGCGCTGTCGTCATCCAGGGGGCGGCCGCTGCTGCGCTGGTGGCGCAGGGTCAGGGCCCGGTCACCATGGACGTTGGCGCGGACGATCTGGATGTTGGGTTCCTGAATGCTCAGGTTGTACTGCTCGGCCAGGGCGTCGCGGACTTTGCGGTAGCCCTGTTCATTGTGAATGGCGGCCACCTCTACGTAATCGTTGCGGTCGTCATCGTCGATCTGGAAGAACTTGAAGTATCGGATCAACCGTGGGGACAGAAACTGCTGAATAAAGCTTTCGTCCTTGAAGCTCTCCATGGCGAACTTGACCGTTTCCACCCAATTTGAGCCGGCAATTTCGGGGAACCATTCCCGGTCCTCGTCATCCGGAGTTTCGCAGATGCGTCGGATATCCTGGAACATGTTGAAGCCCAGCGCATAGGGGTTCATGCCGCTGTAGAAGGGCGCCGTGAACGGGGGCTGATAGATCACCTGGCTGTGATTCTGCAGAAACTCCAGCATGAAACCATCGGTGACCAGACCCTTGTCGTAGAGATCATTGAGCAGGGTGTAGTGCCACAGGCAGGCCCAGCCCTCGTTCATGACCTTGGTCTGGCGTTGGGGATAGAAATACTGGGCCATCTTGCGCACGATGCGGATGATCTCCCGCTGCCAGGGTTTTAGCAGTGGGGCATTTTTCTCCAGAAAATAGAGCAGATTTTCCTGCGGTTCCGCGGGAAAGGTATCGCTCTGCTCGCGCAGCTGAGTGGCGGGCTGCAACTGGGGGAAGGTACGCCATAATTCAGATACCTGTTTCTGCAGGGACTCTTCCCGTTCGCGCTGGCGCCGCTTTTCTTCGATGGCAGAAATCGGAGAAGGGCGTTTGTAGCGGTCCACGCCGTAGTTCATCAGGGCATGACAGGAGTCCAGAGTCTCTTCCACGGCGGTAACACCGTGGCGCATTTCGCAATCTGCGATATAGTTTCGTGCGAATACCAGGTAATCAATGATGGACGAGGCATCGGTCCAGGTCTTGAACAGGTAATTGTTCTTGAAAAAAGAGTTGTGTCCGTAGCTGGCATGAGCAATCACCAGGGCCTGCATGGCGATACTGTTTTCTTCCATCAGGTAAGCAATGCAGGGGTCGGAGTTGATGACGATCTCATAGGCCAGCCCCATCTGCCCTCGCCGATAGCGGCCTTCCACCTCCACGAATTGCTTGCCGAAGGACCAGTGGTTGTAACCCACCGGCATGCCCACCGAGGAGTAGGCGTCCATCATCTGCTCGGAGGAAATGACCTCGATCTGATTGGGGTAAGTATCCAGGCCATATTTATTGTGGGCGATATCGGCGATAGCCTCGTCATAGCGTGCCAGCAGTTCGAAATCCCAGTCGGACCCTTCGGAGAGATAGCGGCTCATGCATCCTCCATGCGTTTCTTGAAAAGGTGCCGGAAGACCGGGTAGATCTCACCGGGCTCATCAATCTGTGCCATGGAGAAGGCGGCGGGGTGCTTTGCCATGATGTTCTGGTAATGATCCCAGAGGGCCTGGTGAGCCCGTGGCATCACTTCCACGTAGGAGAAGTACTGCAGTTTGGGGAGCAGTTCTTCCTCAATCAGTTTGGCGCAGGCGGGGGAGTCGTCGTTCCAGTTGTCGCCGTCGGAGGCCTGGGCCGCATAGATATTCCATTCCGTCACCGGGTAACGGTCATTGATGATATCGCGGGTGAGTTTCAGGGCACTGGAGACAATGGTGCCGCCGGTCTCCCGGGAATAGAAAAACTCTTCTTCATCCACTTCCTTGGCGCTGGTGTGGTGGCGGATAAACACCACCTCGATCTTTTCGTAATTGCGTTGCAGAAACAGATACAGCAGCAGGAAGAAGCGTTTGGCCAGATCTTTCATGTCCTGATTCATGGAACCGGACACATCCATGATGCAGAACATGACGGCGCGACTCACCGGCACCGGCACTTTGACATGATGGTTGAAGCGAAGGTCCACGGTATCCAGAAACGGGATGCGTTCCACCCGCCGCTCCAGTTTGGCAATCTGCTCGTCCAGTTCCTGCAGGCGTGCCTGGCGTTGTGGTGACTGGTCCTGTTGCAAAAGCGCCTCGCGCTCTGCTTTCAGGTCCCGGATACGGCGGCGCGTGGCGGCGGTGAGCGCCCGGCGTCGCATGGATGCCTGGCGCATGGAGCGGACAATATTGATCTTGGCGGGCATGCCCTGGCTGACAATGCCACCATGTTTGGTCTGGAAGGTCTGGGCACCTTCCATATGGCGTTTTACCAGATTGGGCAGCTCCAGATCTTCAAACAGGAAGTTGAGAAACTCCTGTTTGTCGATTTCAAAGGCGAAGGCGTCCTCGCCGTCCCCCTGATTGCTGGCCTGGCCATCGCCGGAACCCTGGCCGCCTCCGCCTTCCGGGCGAGCAATCCGGTCACCCTGATGAAATTCCTTGTTGCCGGGATGAACAATGCTGCGCTGGCCGCCAGGGCCATGGTGGAAGATGGGCTCGGACAGGTCCTTGCGAGGGATGCTGATGCGCTCGCCCTGTTCCATGTCCTTGATGGAACGACGGTTGACGGCATCGTTGACCGCTTCACGGATATGCTTGCGATAACGACGCAAAAAGCGCTGGCGATTGACGGTGCTCTTGCGCTTGTCGTTCAGGCGGCGATCAATGATGTAGCTCATTCGCTTCTCCCGACTTCACCGGCGGCATTGTAGGAGCGCCGCTTGAGGCGCGAATTGGCACAGCTGGTTTGCGCCTCAAGCGGCGCTCCTACAGCGTTCTACTGCGCCTTGCGTACCCGCAGATACCATTCCGACAGCAGGCGTACCTGCTTTTCCGTGTAGCCGCGGGAGACCATGCGTTGCACGAAATTGTTGTGCTTGCGCTGGTCGTCTTCGCTGCCCTTGGCATTGAAGGAAATCACCGGCAGCAGGTCCTCCGTGTTGGAGAACATTTTCTTCTCGATCACGTCGCGGAGCTTTTGGTAGCTGAGCCAGCTCGGGTTCTTGCCGTGATTGTTGGCGCGGGCGCGGAGTACGAAGTTGACCACCTCGTTGCGGAAGTCCTTGGGGTTGGAAATGCCCGCCGGTTTTTCGATCTTTTCCAGGTCTTCGTTGAGAGCCTGGCGATCGAAAATTTCTCCCGTGTCCGGGTCGCGGAATTCCTGGTCCTGAATCCAGAAATCGGCATAGGTCACGTAGCGGTCGAAGATGTTCTGGCCATATTCGGAGTAGGACTCCAGGTAAGCGGTCTGGATTTCCTTGCCGATAAATTCCACGTAGCGGGGTACCAGGTATTCCTTGATGAATCTCCGGTATTGCTCCTGACGGTCCTGGGGGAATTGCTCCTGATCGATGCGTTGTTCCAGTACATGAATCAGGTGTACCGGGTTGGCGGCCACCTCGGAGTGATCGTAGTTGAATACCTTGGACAGAATCTTGAACGCGAAGCGGGTGGAGAGGCCGTTCATGCCTTCATCCACACCGGCCATGTCGTGGTATTCCTGAATCGACTTGGCGTGGGGATCCACATCCTTCAGGTTCTCACCATCATAGACCCGCATCTTGGAGTAGATGCTGGAATTCTCCGGTTCCTTGAGGCGAGTCAGGGTCGAGAACTGGGCCAGCATGTGCAGGGTATCCGGTGCGCAATGGGCGTCGCGCAGACTGGAATTGCGCAGCAGCTTTTCGTAAATCTGCATTTCTTCGGTGACACGCAGGCAGTAAGGCACCTTGACGATATAGACCCGGTCGATAAAGGCCTCGTTGTTCTTGTTGTTCTTGAAGGTATGCCACTCTGCTTCATTGGAGTGGGCCAGAACGATCCCGTCGAAGGGAATCGCGCCCATGTGTTCCGTGCCGTTGTAATTGCCTTCCTGGGTTGCTGTCAGCAATGGATGCAGCACCTTGATCGGTGCCTTGAACATCTCCACGAATTCCAGAATACCCTGATTGGCCCGGCACAGCCCGCCGGAGAAGGAGTAGGCATCCGGATCATCCTGGGAGAAGTCTTCCAGCTTGCGGATGTCCACCTTGCCCACCAGGGCCGAAATGTCCTGGTTGTTCTCGTCGCCCGGCTCGGTCTTGGCCACGCCCACCTGATCCAGAATCGAAGGATAGCGTTTGACCACCCGGAACTGGCTGATATCGCCGCCGAATTCATGTAACCGTTTTACCGCCCAGGGAGACATGATGGTGCGGATATAGCGGCGTGGGATGCCGTATTCCTCTTCCAGGATGGGAGCATCTTCCTCCGGATCAAACAGGGACAGGGGAGAGTCGTTCACCGGGGAGCCCTTGATGGCGTAGAAGGGCACTTTCTGCATCAGCGCCTTGAGCTTTTCCGCCAGGGAAGATTTGCCGCCCCCCACCGGGCCCAGCAGATACAGAATCTGTTTCTTTTCTTCCAGCCCCTGGGCCGCATGGCGGAAGTAGCTGACGATATTCTCGATGACCTCTTCCAGGCCGTAGAACTCGTCGAAGGCAGGGTAACGACGGATGACCTTGTTGGAGAAGATGCGTGACAGGCGGGGGTCCTTGGCAGTGTCGACCATCTCCGGCTCGCCGATGGCCATGAGCATGCGTTCGGGGGCGGTGGCGTAGGCGCTGGGATCGCGCTTGCACAGCTCCAGGTATTCTTCCAGCGACATCTCTTCCTGCTGGGTGCTCTCAAACCGGGCCTGGTAGTGGCTGATAATGCTCATGCCTGCTTCCTCCTGGCGGAACCAACAATGGTCACAACAAAACTACATGGGGTACGTGTCCTTGGTAGATGCCTTGATCACTTTTCTCATTAATAAAAAAAGTCGTGTAAATAAAAAATGAAAATGGGGATTCGTGTGCGCAGGGCTGACCGTGCAGTCACGTCTTTAGCATGTAGCCAAACGGCCGATGAAGTCAAAGCGGAAGGAAATTTTTTTTTGCAGAAAAAGGACGAAGTGTGGCGAATGTCTGACAGGCCGGGAGGCGGTCGGTCACAAGGGGGAAACGGAAGGACGGAATGCAGCCGGCAGGGCCTTGCCTGCCGGTGCCGGGGATCAGCAGTGACAGGCGAAGCGGGTCAGGTCGTCCAGGCGCAAGGCGGTGAGGCTGCCACCCCAGACACAGCCGGTATCCAGGGCGTCGACGCCGGCCACGTGGGTATTGCCTTCCAGTGCCGCCCAGTGGCCAAACAGGATACGGGTATCCGTCACCTGACGATCCGGGTGCTGGAACCAGGGCATAAAGCCCGCTGGGGGGGCATCGGCTTCCCCCTTGGTGGCCAGATCCAGTTCGCCGGCCAGGTTCACAAAACGCATGCGGGTAAAGTGATTGGTGATGACGCGCCAGCGCTCCGGGCCTTGCAGCGCGTCGTCCCAGCCGGCCGGCTGGTTGCCGTACATGTGGGCAAAATATTCGCCTACCTGTGGCCCACGCAGTACCTGCTCCACTTCCCGGGCCCGCTCCCGGGCTTGCGACAGTGTCCACAGTGGCGGAATGCCCGCATGGGTCATCACTGCCTGGTGTTCCGGGATATCAATCAGTAACGGACAATCCTGCAGCCAGCCCAGCAGGGCGTTGCGGTCAGGGGCCTCGAGGATATCCGTGAGAGTGTCCTTGCGACGGCTGTCGGTGCTCCCCTGGGCCACGGCCAGCAGATGCAGGTCGTGATTGCCCAATACCGTATGCACATTATCGCGTAGCGCGTAAACACGGCGCAGGGTCCCCAGGGAGTCCGGCCCCCGATTGACCAGATCGCCGGCCAGGAACAGCCGGTCACGATCGGCATTAAATCCGATCCGCTCCAGCAGGCAGTCGAACGGCGCCAGGCAGCCCTGCAGATCGCCGATGGCGTAATCGCTCAAGAGTTGCCTCCGCCTTGGATGCCGGGGTTAATGCAGTGCATGGGGCACCGCCAGGGTGAACATGGGGATTTCTGCATCGAAGTGAGTGCCATCTTCTCCAATCATCTGGTAACTGCCGCGCATGCTGCCAACCTCGGTTTCCAGGATGGCGCCGCTGGTATAGGAAAATGTCTGGCCCGGCGCGATATGGGGCTGTTCGCCGATAACGCCTTCGCCGTGGACTTCCTGGACACGGTCCTCGCCGTCGGTGATCACCCAGTGGCGGGTGAGCAGGCGGGCACTGACGGTGCCTTCATTGCGAATGGTGATGTGATAGGCAAACACCCAGCGCTGGCTGTCCGGATCGCTCTGATCGGCAAGGAATTCGGTTTCCACCGAGACCTGAATATTGTGGCGCGGGCTCATGATTGCTCCGTTGATGTGATTCTCGCTGAAGGGTGATGCCACCCGATGCCGGTTACCCGGCGGGCGCTGACGTGACAGAGTGGCCCGTTAGGCGTTGCCTGCCCCGGGGCAGGTGAGATTGGCCAGGGTCACATAGTCCGCCACGGTGAGCTGGTCCGGGCGCAGACCGGCGTCGATGCCTGCCTGTTCGAACTGCTCCAGCGTTACCTGGGATTTTAGACTATTGCGGATGGCCTTGCGTCGTTGAGTGAAGGCCTGGGCCACCAGTCGGCGCAGGTGCTCTTCATCGTTTGCCGGATGGGGCGGGCTGGCGTGGGGAATCAGGCGCACCACGGCGGAATCCACCTTGGGCGGCGGGCTGAAGGCGCCCGGTGGCACAAAGAACAGATAGTCCGCCTGACAATGGTACTGGACCATGATCGACAGGCGCCCCCAGTCCCGGGTGCCGGGGCTGGCGGTGAGCCGGTCCACCACTTCCTTCTGCAACATGAAGGTCATGTCGCTGATGGCGTCCGCCTGGCTGAGCAGGTGGAAGATCAGCGGGGTGGAAATGTTGTAGGGCAGGTTGCCGATGACCCGCAGCGGCTTGTCCGCCGGTTTCAGGGTGCGGAAGTCGAAGCGCAGGGCATCGCTTTCATGGATGGTCAGGCGTTCCGGGCTGTTTTCCTGGCGCAGCAGGGCAATCAGGTCCCGGTCCAGTTCCACCACGTGCAGGTGAGGTATCTCTTCCAGCAGCGGGTAGGTAAGCGCGCCACGGCCAGGGCCGATTTCCACCAGGGTGTCGTCCTGCTGCAGCCCCAGGGTGCGCACCATGCGGTCCACCAGGTTGCGGTCATGCAGGAAGTGCTGGCCGAAACGTTTGCGGGTGCGATGTTCTGTCATGTGGCGGCAAGCTCCAGAGCGAGTCGGGTGGCGGCGATCAGGCTGCCGGCCTTGGCCGTGCCGGTGCCAGCCAGGTCGAAAGCGGTGCCATGATCCACCGAGGTGCGGATAAAGGGCAGCCCCAGGGTAATGTTGATGGCTTCGCCAAAGCCGGCGTACTTGAGGACGGGCAAACCCTGATCGTGGTACATGGCCAGCACCGCATCATGTTTTGCCAGCAGGTCCGGCTGGAAGGCGGTATCCGCCGGCAGTGGGCCGGTGAGGGCCATGCCCTGGCCGCGCAGGGCTTCCAGGGTGGGAATGATCACGTCCAGTTCCTCGCGGCCCAGGTGACCCCCTTCGCCGGCATGGGGGTTGAGCCCGAGCACCAGAATACGGGGTTCATCAATGCGGTACTTGCCGATCAGGTCGTTGCGCAGAATGGTCAACGTGCGGGTCAGGCTGTCTGCGGTGATTGCCCGGGGCACCTGACTGAGTGGCAGATGGGTGGTGACCAGGGCCACGCGCAGTTCGCGGGCGGTGAGCATCATGACTACCTGGTCCACCCCGGCCTGCTCGGCGAGAAACTCGGTATGGCCGGTGAAGGCCGGGTCGGCCCCTTCGCAAATCACGTTCTTGGCCACCGGGGCGGTCACCATGGCCGCAAAGGTGTTGTCCAGGCAGCCCTGGGCGGCGCGGGTCAGCAGGGTGAGCGTGCCGCTGGCGGTGGCCGGGTCCGGCTGGCCGGCAGTGACCGGCGCCCCAGCCGGGGTGTGCCATACCGGCAGGGTGCCGGGCGCCAATGGTTGCCCGGGTTGCCAGTCGGAGAGGGTGACCGTCAGGCCGAGCCGGGAGGCTCGGTCTTTCAGGACGTCACGGTCACCGATGGCAACCAGCGGGGCATCCGGGAAGGAGGCCGGCAGGGTCAGCACCAGGTCGGGGCCGATGCCTGCCGGGTCTCCGCAGGTGATGGCGATGGGACGCTCTGGCGTCAGACGTCCGGCGTCAGACGCCAGACTCATAAGCGGATATCCACGTAGGACTCGCTGCGCTGCTCCTGCAGCCAGGTTTCCAGCTCTTCTTCGAAGCGTCGTTTCTGCAGGGCCTGGGTGGCCTGCATACGGCGGAATTCCTCGCTCATGTCCGCATCGCGGGTAGCGTCCACGCGCAGGAAGTGCCAGCCGAACTGGCTTTCAAAGACCGGCGACAGTTCCCCCATCGGGGTATTGAGCATCATGTCCTCGAATTCCGGCACCATCTCGCCCTGGGTGATCCAGCCCAGTTCGCCGCCGTTGCGGGCGCTGCCCGGATCATCGGAATGTTCTGCGGCCACCGTGGCAAAGTCCTGCTTGCCCTCGGCAATGCTGTCATGCAGGCGAATGGCCTTGTCGCGGGCCTCCTCGGCACTGATCAGGGCGTCGGGTTTGATCAGAATGTGGCGAACCTGATACTGGGTGACTACTTTCTCGACACCGCCCTTGCGGTCCATCAGCTTGAGAATGTGGAAGCCGGCGCCGGAGCGCAGGGGCGGGGAAATCTCGCCCTTGTCCATGTCGATGGCGGTTTCCGCAAACAGGCTGGGCCACTGGGCCGCCGGGCGCCAGCCCAGGTCGCCCCCTTCCAGCGCCTTGGGGCCATCGGATTCAGCGGTGGCCAGCTGCTGGAAATCGCTACCCTTGTTCAGCCGTTCCACAATGCCTTCGGCCTTCTGGCGGGCGGCCTGCACCACCTCCGGGCTGGCACCGGCAGGGACGCGTACCAGGATGTGCCCCAGACGAAAATCGGCTTCGAACATTTGCTTGCCCATTTCCGAACTCAGGAAACGGTCCACTTCCCGGTCGGTAATGCGGATGCGCGACGCCACGCTGCGCTGTTGCAGACGGGAAATCAGCATGTCCTCACGGATCTGTTCACGGAACTGGGCCCAGTTGTAGCCATCCTGGCGCAGGGCGCCGGCGAAATCTTCCAGGGTCATGCCGTTCTGGCGGGCAATGCCGGCCAGGGCCTGGTTGAGGGTGGCGTCATCCACCTTGATACCGGCCCGGTCGGCGAGCTGCAGTTGCAGGCGCTCCAGGATCATACGGTCGAGGACCTGCTCGCGCATCACCGCCGGGGGTGGCAATGGCTGGCCCTTTTCCTGGAACTGCAGGGCAATAGTGCTGATGCGTTCATCCAGCTCGCTGGCCATGATGGCGCCGTCGTTGACCACGGCCACAATGCGATCGAGCATCTGCACCTTGGCATGGGACCAGACCGGCACCATCAGCGCGACCATGGTCAGCAGGCCAAGCAGAGTGTGTCTGGCGTGCAGGGTTGTCTTAATCATACTGTCTCCTGTATCCCGGAATACTGCGCTCCAGCAGGGCATCCACCTGGCCGCCGAAGCCACCCAGGCCGACCATCTGGATCTGTAACCAGATGGTGCTGTCCGCCTCCAGATCGCCGTCGCCGTCATCGTCCACCAGCTCCCGCTGACTCAGCAGGCGCAGTTTCCAGCAGCAATTGCGGTATTCGGCCCCGGCGATGGTTTCCAGAGTGCGCTTGTTTTCCAGGTCGTACATCCAGCGGCCCACCATGCGCCAGTGGCGATGTATTGGCAGGATGCCGCTGATTTCCGATTCGCGGATGTCGTCTTCGGGGCGGTCGTGATAACCCAGATTGACCACCCGGCGTTCCCGGTCGTTGTAACCGATCTGGAAGCTGGAGCGTTCCCGCTCGTTTTCTTCCAGATCCCATTGGGCTTCAGTGTAGAGGTACCAGTCGCGGGCAAAGTTCCATCGGGCGTCGCCCACCAGTGGTGTCTGGTCATCGGTGGGGTCTTCCACGGTCTGTTCGGTGGTTACCTTGCGATCTTCGAAGTAGAACCCCTGGGCCACCCGCAGCCGCAGCTGTTCCCGGCCGGTGGCATCATGGAGGAAACGGCTGGTCAGGCCCAGCGCCAGTTTTTCCTCATCGCCGATGCGGTCATAGCCGATAAAACGGTTTTCCCGGAACAGGGAGTTGTAGGAAAAGGTGAGCTCGCGGCTGTCAAAGTTGGGCAGGAAGTCCTGATTCTTGTAGGCCACCTTGTTGACGAACAGACGCGGTTCCAGGGTCTGGGTGTAATCCTCGCCGAGCCAGCGGCTGGGGCGCTCGAAGAACAGACCGGAGTCCAGGCTGGCGCCCCAGGTAGTGATATCCGGATTGTCCTCGGCGTTGGCGTCCACGCTGTCCAGCTCATAACGGGTGTGATATAGCCGGGCGCGGGGTTCCAGATAGCCCCAGGGCTTCTGCAGGCGCAGGTTCAGGGCCGGGGCCGCGTGGGCGCGCAGGCCGGTGGCCTTGCCGCTGTCATCGGAACCGCTGCGCTCGAAGGAGGTGATGTCCGACAGCCACAGACCCTTGAGAGGGCCATACAGGGTGGGATCGCCGGTGAGCTGCAGCTGGGGCAGACGGCGGTAGGGCAGGTCCTGATCCTCCAGGGTCGGGTCGATGGTCTGCCAGGACTGCATGCGCCCCAGTACCTGCCAGGTGCGACCGTAATAGCGGGCTTCCGCCAGTCGGGGCAGGTGCGTCTGGGAGCTGATCTCCAGACCGGTATCCAGATCCTTGAAGTAGAAGTCGTCCGACACATAGTTGAAGTCGGTCTTCAGGTTCCAGCGGTTGATATTGCCCCGGTGGCTCCAGCGGGCCACCTGGCGGTCTTCATCGTCAAACTTGCGGTCGTTGAACAGCACCCCGTAGCTGATGTCGCCTTCGCCCCAGGGCGTCAGATAGCGGAATTCGGAGTCCACCCCTTCGCCGCGGCCATCAATAAAGCGGGGCCCGATGGTGGCATCCAGCTGTGGGTGGATGTTCACGTAGATCGGTTGGGTAATATCCAGGCCGCCGCTGCTGTCGCCGATGGCGATGGTGGGGAACAGCAGGCCGGTCTTGCGCCGGTCATCAATGGGGAAGGTCAGCCAGGGCAGCCAGAAAATCGGCATGCTTTTGACTTTCAGCACCACATTGTTGGCTTCGCCCCAGCCCTTTTCCCGGTCCAGGAAAATCCGCTCCCCTTCCAGTGACCAGCCATTGGAGCCTGGCGCACAGGTGGTATAGGAGCCACGGGTAATGGTGGTGGTGGTCTCATTGAGGAAGATGTAGTCGGCGCTGCCCCGTGCGGCGGTGTTGAACAGGGAATAGCGCACCCCCAGCAGGCTGCCTTCCTTGCGGCGGGTCTGGCCGCTCATGCTGGAGGCAATAAAGGTGGCCTGGTCGCTTTCCAGACGCATGCCGTTTTCCAGCTGGAACTTGCCCGTGGCCTGGTCCAGTTGGGCGCTGTCGGTGGTAATGCGGCTGCCGGGCTGTTCGATCAGCACGTCGCCATCCAGCTCGATCAGGCCATTCTGCGACATGGTGGAGTGGTCAGCGGTGACCACGGTGTCGCTGCCTTCCACAGGAATGCCCACGGCGGGGTTATAGTAGATGCCGCCACACCATTCCGGAATGCTGCGCTGTTGCACGGCGGGGAACGTGGCCATTTCTTCGCGGTCAACCCAGTTGAGGTCGTTGTCCGCGGTACTGGTGCCTGCCAGAAGCAGCAGGCCAGGGATCAGAATTCGTTGTACGGGCAGTGGCATCGGCTGCTCAGAACAGGTAAAAAGGCCGTTTTGCACCGCGCGGATAACTGGCGCGGTAAAAGCGGCAGTGTAATGGAACAAGGAAGGCAATGCAGCCTGATAAAAGTAATTCTCACGTAGATCTGCGTAAGCAGGCTCTCGATCAGTGGGTAAGCGCTCACATTGGCGCTGAGCTGGCGGGTGTGCCGGCCTCTGCGGACGCCAGCTTTCGCCGCTATTTCCGTTATCAGCACGATGGCCGCAGCCTGATCGCCATGGATGCGCCACCGGCCCAGGAAGATTGCCGCCCCTTTATTGATGTGGCCCGGCGTCTTCAGCGTGCCGGCCTGCATGTGCCGGAAATCGTTCATCAGGATCTGCAGCAGGGCTTCCTGTTGCTCACCGACATGGGCAATGAGACCTGGCTCACCGCCCTCAATGAGGGTAATGCGGATGCCTGGTACAGCGCCGCCATCGACACCCTGATTACCCAGCAATTGCATACCGATGTGGCCGGTCTGCCGGTCTATGACGAGGCCCTGCTGCAGCGGGAACTGGAGCTGTTCCCCCAATGGTACCTGTTTCGCCACCGGGAAAAGGTGGTCACCGGCGAGCTGCGCCAGCGTCTGGACCGGGTGTTTACCGTGCTGATCGAATCGGCCCTGGCCCAGCCGCAGGTGTTCGTGCACCGGGACTACATGCCCCGCAACCTGATGGTGTCCGACCCCAACCCCGGGGTGCTGGACTTCCAGGACGCGGTGGCCGGGCCCATCAGTTATGACGTGATCAGCCTGTTCAAGGATGCCTTTATCAGCTGGCCGGAAGCGCGGGTGCTGGGTTGGCTGCGGGAGTATTTCGACAAGGCCACCGCCGCAGGCCTGCCGGTGCCGGCGGAGTTCGATACCTTCCTGCGCGATTGCGACCTGATGGGCGCCCAGCGCCATCTCAAGGTGATCGGCATCTTTGCGCGCATCTGCCACCGGGACGGCAAACCCAAATACCTGGGCGATGTAGCCCGGTTCTTCGCCTACCTGCGCACCGTCATCGCCCGCCGTCCGGAGCTGGCGGACCTGGAATGGATCCTGGATCAGCTCGAGGACAACGAGTGAAGGCGATGATCCTGGCCGCCGGCTACGGCAAGCGCATGCGGCCCCTCACCGATCACACCCCCAAGCCCCTGCTGCAGGCGGGGGGCAAGGCGCTGATCGAATACCACATCGAGAAACTGCGCGATGGGGGCATCGATTCCCTGGTGATCAACACCGGCTGGCTGGGCGACCGGCTGGCCGCCACCCTGGGCGATGGTCGGCGCTTTGGCATTCCCATCGTCTATTCCCATGAAGGTACCCCGCTGGAAACCGCCGGCGGCATTCGCCGGGCGCTGCCCTTGCTGGGGGATGCTCCCTTTGTGCTGGTCAACGGCGATATCTGGACCGACTTTGACCTGTCCCGGTTGGTGACCGAGCGGCCCGACCCGGTGCATCTGGTGCTGGTGGATAACCCGGACCACCACCCGGGTGGGGATTTTCATCTGACAGAGGGGGGGCGGGTGCGCGATAATGACGAACCCAGGCTGACCTATGCGGGCATCGGGCGGTTCGATCCGGCCCTGTTCCGGGGTCTGCCCGATGGCGAAGCGAAACTGGCGCCGCTGCTACGCGCCGCCATGGCCGACGATGCTGTCAGCGGTGAGCACCACCCGGGTCAATGGTGGGACATCGGCACCCCGGAGCGCCTGGAGGAACTGGATCGGTTACTCAAGAGCCCCTGATCCAGCGCCGAAAATGGTTTTGTAGGAGCGTCGCTGGCGGCGCGATCACTGGGTTTCGAGTTGCGAGCAACGCGTTTCGAAAGGCCAAACCGGCGCTTTTGATTTTGCTTTTCGCCACTCGAAACTCCTTACTCGCAACTGTCTTTACTGAGGAATCTTCATGCCCAAGCAGGATTATCTGATCGCCCCCTCCATTCTCGCGGCCAACTTCGCCCGTCTCGGGGAAGAATGCGATAACGTGCTGGCCGCCGGGGCGGACGTGATCCACTTCGACGTGATGGACAACCACTACGTGCCCAACCTGACCATCGGCCCCATGGTCTGCAAGGCCCTGCGCGACCACGGCATCACCGCCCCCATCGACGTGCACCTGATGGTCAGCCCGGTGGACGACCTGATCGGCATGTTCGCCGAGGCCGGCGCCAGCTACATCACCTTTCACCCGGAAGCCAGCCAGCACGTGGATCGCTCCCTGCAACTGATCAAAAGCTACGGCTGCAAAGCTGGCCTGGTGCTCAATCCGGCCACCCGTCCTGACTGCCTGGAATACGTCATGGACAAGCTGGACATGATCCTGCTGATGAGCGTGAACCCGGGCTTCGGTGGCCAGAAGTTCATCCCCTCCACCCTGGACAAGACCCGCGCCGTGCGCCAGATGATCGATGCCAGCGGCTACGACATCCGTCTGGAAGTGGATGGCGGCGTCTCTGAAAAGAACATCCGTGACGTGGCCGCCGCCGGCGCCGACACCTTCGTGGCGGGCTCCGCCATCTTCGGCAAGGACGACTACGCCGCCGTCATCCAGCAAATGCGCGAGGAGCTGGCGCAGGCCTGAGGGCCTACACCGCTCAGGAGGGAACCGAATGGCCCTGCCGCTGCCTTATCCCTCCATGCGCTACGCGACCCTGCTATTCACCTGTCTGATGCTCCTGCTGGCCGGCTGTGCCAGCAGGTCGCCCGTTGCCCCGGAATCCATGACCGAGGCTCCGGCGGCAATCCGTGCCAAGCAGAAAGCCCGCTCAGGCAATAGCGCCCCGGATTTGCAGGCCCAGCAGGAAATGGATGCACTGGTGGCAGACGTGATGGCCGAAGTGCCACCCCTGCGCGTGTCCCTGGAAGCCCAGCACGAAGACTGGAAAGGTGTTCCCTACCGCTACGGCGGCTTGAGTCCTCGCGGCGTGGACTGCTCCGGTTTTGTCTATCTCACCTTCCTGTCCCGCCTGGGCATGGAAGTGCCGCGCACTACCACTGAATTGCTGCAAAGTGGCGAAAAGGTCAAACGTGACGAGATTCAGGTGGGCGACCTGGTGTTCTTCCGCACCGGCCCCGGTAACCGCCATGTGGGCATCTACATGGGCAACGGCGATTTCTTGCATGCGTCCTCCAGCCAGGGCGTCATGACGTCCTCCCTGAGTAATCCTTATTGGCATCGGCGGTACTGGCAGGCTCGGCGGTTAGCCGGTTTGTAATACGCGCCATCTCGTGCGCGCCTGGCGTTACCGCACCTAACCCCTCTGCCAAACGAGTAGGGTGCACTGAGCCTAAGGTGAACTGCACCATTTCCCGCCCACGCGGTGCAGTTCGCCCCAGGCTCAGTGCACCCTACGCAAACCGCAATTCATCCGTTGTGCCCGAAACCTTCCACTTATTGTCGGCCTGATATGTGGCCACTGCACCGCCCGTTTTCACCCACGCGCAAGTTGGATTTGTAGGATATGACTTACATATTTTTTTAAGTTGCTGAGATAAAGTGAATTTTCATTTGCATAGCAGTGCGGGTTGCGCTGCGTTTTTTGCGCGATTTTTTTGGGGAGATTCATGCGTTTCTTGGTTTTTTTGTAGCATTCCTTGCTGGTTGTTCGACTTCGCCAGCGATGAATAACCGGGTTCAGCAATTCAATGCCGCACAGGAAGCGCAATACTCACCTACACGGGCAGAGCTTAAGGAGCTTCCGGGTGGCGTCTCCAATCTAGAGTTCGGAGTCTGGGCGGGTGTTCCCGGCGAGTCTGCGGCTAACGCAGCGTACCGGAAAAGAATTTTCGATAGCTTTAGAACCCAATGTGGTTTTGACGAAAGCCAATTGAAGGAGGTGCGGATTGTTAAGCATGATCCTCCAATCTGGTACGAAGTTTGGGTATTTAATAATCCAGAGTCTCAGCGCCCTGATAATACATCCGGCCTTTCCGTGGTCATGAGATTTAATCCAATGACAAATATTACCAACACCTCCTTCCGTGGGGATTGTGATTGATGGGGGTTGAGGGAAGGGGAAATGAAGGCCTGCCTTGTTGCTAGTCGCTTATTGTTTTTTATAAATGGAGGTGATCATGAAGGTTTCAATTTTTGGGGTTTTGTTGTCTGGATCCCTTTTTATGTGCAGTCATGCCTTTGCTGAATATTCCGGTAAGGGTGGTATGGCAGCATATGATATTAGTTCTGAGGTTTATGAATACCATTACAAACATGGTTTTACGGGGGAGGATGCTATGGGCTGGGACCCTAATCTACAGTACGCCTGGTCAAGAGTTGGTGCCGCGATGACCTGCAATGTTGATATGGATAAGGCGCTAGTTTTAAAGGGGCTGAGTAATGAATTTGGCAATGATCCATTTATTCATGACATGAACGGCGTTGGCTTTCATCATATGCAAAGCAAGAATATTGAAGGTTTTTGCTCGCCAGAGCGCGTTGATGAGATTAAGGATTTGATTCCGAATATGGAGGCCGGAGAGTTTCCTGAGAAATTCTAAAAAAACGGGATTGAAAATTGTGAACACGGGGCCGTAATAACATTGGGTCAGGTCTCCCAATCCCCATCAGCCTGGAAAATGGTTGGCATGCAGCTGTTGGCTAAATGAAGATAGTGGTAATCATATGCATCCGATTTTTCTGTATTGCCTGGGAATGCTTTTCGCTTGGGTGCTGTTGGAGTTTCTGGCGAGAAGCGGCCTGATGGCGTCTTCAAATGCAGCCTTGATGCTTGCTTTGGGTGTCATGCTGGCCATCGTTAGTTTGGTTGATTGGCAGCTGAATAGTCCTATGGTAAATGCTAGGACGGGTGACAATGTGACACTGGACGATTACATTGAGATTAATGGAGTAGTGGTTGTGTTTGCATTTTTAGTGTCAATTATTCTTGAGGTCAGGAAAAGACAGAGTGGGAAATAAGGGAAAATGTGACTGGGGCATGCCTTAGGGCACTGTGGCAGGTCTTTCCTTTCCCAAAGCGTGTGGCAGTCAGCCCTCTGAAAGCTTTCCCAAAACCCGACTAATATTTTCCCCCGCAGACACTTCGAATCGCTCGCTTAAGTCAGCCGTGTGGTAAAGCGCCCCCTGACCCAGAAAACCCTCCAGCACCGCACTCCGCCCTTTCCGAAACACCGCCTCCGGGGTCGGGAATGGGGTCGGGCCTCCCATTTCCCATTAAACCTAAGCCTGGGAAATAGTATACCTGACCCTCAATGGCTGCACTCGCTATTGTTGTGCTGCAAGATCCATAGAGCGTGAAATGAACTCTACTGCCTGACCATGTAGCTTTGGCCAATTTCGAAGCTCTGGTGTATGAAACTTGAATTCATAACCAAGCTGACGGTCTGGAAGAGTGCCTATCATTTTGCAAAAGCCCTGGAATCGGCCCAGACACTCAATCCTGAATTCTGTGTCGCCGCGGACAAAGTAATACCAAGAGGAGTCCGCTGTTAGCTGCTTCCGATATACTTTATATTCGCCATATTTATCCCAGAGGCCAGTATCTTTCGTCTTTTCATCTAAGCCATAATCAAAATAGCGCGTCCCAAGTAGATAAATTTCACCATGAAAGCGCTCCTCTTTTTCCCAGTGTTCCTTGCAAGCATTCCAACCTGGTAGACATAAATGCACGTTTATTTTTCGGGCTTCTCTCTTTTTTCGCAGGCTAGGAACCCAGCTAGAGTCAGAGTCTTCAAGACATGCGTCAGAGATCAAAAAGCTAGCCTCTCTCCTGTCGGCGCAAGCGGTCTTGACACATTGGTTTTCTACATTCGTGTAAGCCGCGCAGTAGCCAATCGAAATTGGCTTGGCCTGCCCCGATAGACAATCGTAATGAAGCGCCTCTGAATCATCTGCAGCTTGGCTTTCTAATGGCGCCCCCAAATACAAGACGATCAGTAGTGGCTGAGCGAAGCGCCAGCGGTTACTCCTTTTCATTATCAATTTTTTCCTGCGTGGCTTTAAATTTAGCAACTCTGATTGACTGGGCCACAAATTGATCCAGTGACGCCATCAAGGCCTGCCAGTCATAATCCTGGAATCTTCCTGGATAAGTCAGTCGATAGCTGACGCTTTTCCCCGCATTCGCTTCGATATGACAAAGGGACCAGCCAGGCTCACTTTCACTGCAACTGCCATGGAACAATTTTCCCTTCCGGGAAAAGAAATATATCCGCCTACCTTTCTTGTAAAAAGAAAATGGGCCAATGTCCCTAAGGTACTCACCTTTCATGGCCGACATCTGAAGACCATGAGTTATTTCATCCCGTCTAGGGAACTGATAGCGAACAAATAATGCGCCATATTCCTGGCACGGCAAGGCCTGCCCGGGACAGAATACCATCACAGGAAAATCGCCATTTCCACTAAACATTGACGTCCCTGTAACCTCTTCCTGATAGAGGCAGTTTTTGTTAATAGCCAGCGAGGAATAGTGTTTTTCTTTGTAAGATATATCTCTAACAATTAGGTCGCCTTCTAGACACTCCTGTAGTGCAACAGCGTACTCGTCATTAATTCCTCGACTTTGGCATGCGCTTAGCAAAATTAAAAATGACAGCATAGCCAGCAATGATTTCATTTTATTTTCCCCTGAGTCGCCTCTCCCGGAGCGAGACATGTAATAACAGAATCCGCTGCTGAAAGTGGAAACATTCATGCCTATTATCGCAGCGCTGTAAATCCTATTTGCTTGTAAGCTATTTCTTACATGGTGTTTTTGGAGGCTATTGCGGGCTCATCGTTGGGCGATCCGTGGGCAGCTCGCGAGCTTCCCAAAGCGGGCTGCCACTCAGTCCTCGGAAAGCGTCCCCAAAGCCCGGCTAAGGTTGTTGCGCGCCGACACTTCCAGTTGCTCCCTCAACTCTACCGTGTGATAAATCACAGCCTGATCCAGAAAACTCTGCAACACCGCACTACGCCCTTTCCGAAACGCTTCTTCCGGCACAAACTCATATTCCTGCCGAATCCACCCTTCATACCGGTCATACAACTCAACATCTGCCCCAAGAATACTCAGGTCGATATCCTGCAGCAGGGCCATGTCCGGGTCCGTGGGTGGGTGCGGGTGGATGGTGGCCAGGATGAGTTCGTGTACTCGGGCGCGCTGTTGGTCGGTCAGCGTGCTATCAGCAAACTGCTGGGCAAACCAGTCTGCACTGCGAGCTTCGTTATCGCTGGCGCGGGGATCGTAAATCACATCGTGGGCCCACAGGGCCAGTTCCAGGCAAAGGGGATCTGCGGCGAGATGGCGATAGTGGTCTAGCCATCCGAGGCAGGCGGCGATGTGGTCCAGGGTGTGATAGTGGCGATGGGGTTCGCTGTAGTGGGTGGTGAGTTGTTGCCAGGTGGACTCCGGGTCAGGGAGTAGCGGGGCGACGACGGCCCGCCATCGTTGGTGCAGGGCTGACGCGGTGGTCATCCAGCTTCCTCCAGCGGCTTCCCATCTTCATCCACAAAACGCACATCCCGCACGGTGAGGGTCTGACCCTGCTGGTTCTGGACGGTAACCGGCGCCAGCGGCTCTCCGGTCTGGCGGTCCACCAGCTGCATGCTGTCTTTCTCGCCATTCCAGCGTTCGCTCCACTGGCGCAGGGCGGTGACTACCGTAAACAGGTCGCGGCCCTTGTCGGTGAGGCGGTATTCGTAGCGCTTGCCGTGCTCGCCCACGTCCACGCGCACCATGACGCCGTTGTCCACCAGCCGGGTCAGGCGGTTGCAGAGGATGTTCTTGGCTATGCCCAGGTTGTGCTGGAAATCCACAAAGCGGCGGGTGCCCAGCATGGCCTGCTTGACCACCAGCAGGGACCACCAGTCACCAACCTCATTGAGGGCGCAGGCCACCGAGCAGCCCATTTCATCGAAGCGTTTGCGTGTCATGGGTGGCATTGTACGCCAGAAAGGTTGCATAACGAAACCAAATAAGGTTTTATAACGCAACCAAATTGAGGGCCGTCGATTGGTGGCCTCGCTGATTCTGTTGTTTTTTATCGCGCTCGCTTGAGCGCCAGAGTGAAACAAAATTCGGGAGAGTAACAATGAGTGGTTCCCTGGACAGTCTGCTGCGCCCTTTTGCGCACAAATCCCTGAACCTGCGTAACCGGGTGGCCATGGCCCCCATGACCCGCACCTTCTCGCCGGGCTATGTGCCCAATGACGAGGTGGTGGGTTACTACCGCCGCCGAGCCGAGGGTGAGGTGGGCCTGATCATCACCGAAGGCACCTTTGTGGGCCACAAGGCGGCCAACGGCTATGAGCGGGTGCCGGCCATTTATGGCGATGCCGCCATGGCGGGCTGGAAGAAGGTGGTGGATGCGGTCCACGAGGCTGGTGGCCAGATCATCCCGCAGCTCTGGCACGTGGGCTCGGTGCGCAAGCCCGGGATTGGTCCGGACAAGGACGTGCCCGGGCATTCGCCGTCCGGCCTGTTCAAGCCGGGCAAGGAAAATGGCCACGCCATGACCCATGAGGATATCCAGGACGTGGTGCAGGCTTTTGCTGACTCCGCCAGGGCCGCCAAAGCGGTGGGCTTTGACGGGGTAGAGATTCATGGTGCCCACGGCTATCTGCTGGACCAGTTCTTCTGGGAAGGCACCAACCAGCGCGATGACGAGTACGGTGGCTCCATCGAGAACCGCGCCCGCTTCGGCGTGGAGATCGTCAAGGCGGTCCGTGAAGCGGTAGGTGAGGAGTTCGCCATTGTGCTGCGCTTTTCCCAATGGAAGCAGCAGGATTACGACGCCAAGCTGGCCGAGAACCCGGAAGAGCTGGAGCGCTTCCTGATGCCGTTCGTGGAAGCCGGCGTGGATATTTTCCATGCCTCCACACGACGTTTCTGGCTGCCGGAGTTCGAGGGTTCCGACCTGAACCTGGCCGGCTGGACCAAGAAGATCACCGGCAAGCCCACCATTTCCGTGGGCAGCGTGGGTCTGGATGGGGATTTCCTGAACAGCCCGGAAGGCATGGGCGGTACCGCCAACCCGGCGGCGCTGGATGAGCTGACCCGACGCATGGATAACGACGAGTTCGACATGATCGCCGTGGGCCGGGCGCTGCTGCAGGACCCGAACTGGCTGCTGAAGGTGAAGGAAGGGCGTGAGGAAGAGATCGCGCCGTTTACCAAGAAGGCGTTGGGAAGTTTGAGTTAAGAGCTACAAGCTCCAAGCTGCAAGCTACAACGCGGATCCGGGTTTGCCGGATCCGATAGGAAAGAGGCCGCGTCCAGAGTCTGGGTGCGGCCTCTTTGCGTTCTACGGAGCCGCTGTAGGAGCGCCTCTTGAGGCGCGAACCGAGCGACAGCGAGGAAAGGGCCAGAAATGGCACCCGATCCCGTATGGGGCTGACGGCGGGTTTCTGATCGTCCGCCGGACGATTCCGCGTTTACACGCGGTTCGCACCTCAAGAGGTGCTCCTACAGGTGGTTATTAATCCTCCCCCTGATCCACCAGGGTCTGGTTCACCGCCAACGCCAGCAGGGTGCAGATGACGCCGGAGAGCAAGTAGACGGTGACCGACAGCAGGCCGAATTTGGCGGACAGGCCCAGGGCCACCAGCGGAGCGAAGGCGGCGCCGAACAGCCAGGCGAAGTCGGAGGTCAGGGCGGCACCGGTGTAGCGGAAGCGGCGCTCGAAGTTGGCGGTGACGGTGCCGGAGGCCTGGCCGTAGGAAATCCCCAGCAGGGCAAAGCCGAGCAGGATAAAGGTGTCCTGCATGGCCGGGCTGCCCCCCATCAATAGCGGGGTGAGCAGGCTGAAGACGCCGATCACCGCCGCCAGGGCGCCCACGGTGGTGCGCTTGCCGATGCGCGCGGCGATCCAGCCGGAGCCGATGGTGGCAATAATGCCCACGATGCCGCCGACGATCTGTACGGTCAGCACCTGGCCGGTGGTCTGGCTGCCCTGCAGGGCGATCCAGGACAGCGGGAAGATGGTCACCAGGTGGAACAGGGCATAGCTGGCCAGGGCGGCGAAGGAGCCGATAAAGATGTTGTAGCCCTGCTTGCGCACCATCTCGGTGGTGCCGATGGGCTCCAGCTCGCTTTCTTCCAGGGCTTCGGTGTATTCCTCGGTGAGCACCAGACGCAGGCGGGCGAACAGGGCGACCACGTTGATGGCGAAGGCCACGAAGAACGGGTAGCGCCAGCCCCAGCCCAGGAAATCCGGGGCGCTCAGGCTGTTATAGAGAAACAGGAACAGGGCGCTGGCAATGACGAACCCCAGCGGCGCGCCCAGCTGACCGATCATGGCGTACCAGCTGCGCTTTTCCTTTGGCGCGTTCAGGGCCAGCAGCGACGGCAGACCATCCCAGGAGCCGCCGAAAGCCACCCCCTGCATGATACGGAACAGGGCCAGCAGGGTAATGGCGTAGCCACCCAGCTTCTCGTACCCGGGCAGGAAGGCGATGCCGGCGGTGGCGGTCCCCAGCAGGAACAGGGCTGCGGTGAGTTTGATGCCGCGACCCCAGTGGCGCTGGATCGTCATGAACAGGGCGGTACCGAAGGGCCGGGCCACAAACGCCAGGGCAAACAGGGAGAAGGAATAGAGCATGCCCTGTAGCGGGTCGGCGAAGGGGAAAAACACCTGCGGGAAGATCAGTACCGAGGCGATGCCATAGACAAAGAAGTCGAAGTATTCGGAAGTCCGGCCGATGACCACACCGACGGCGATTTCATTGGGCGCCACCGGGGCATGGCTGGAACCGTGGGACTGCTGGGGCTGGGACATGTTGTGCGCTCTTGTTCTGCCTGGGCTAAAGAGCCCGTTCAGTGATGGATGCGGATGTGTCTTCCCTGTAGGAGCCATGCTTGCATGGCGAACCGGGCTGGCACCTTTCGCCATGCAAGCATGGCTCCTACAGGGTTAGGGTCCACTCCCCTAGCACTTTAAGGCTATGGGACAAAATGTCCAATACCCGCTTCCCATTGCCTTGGCTAGAGTTCTCCTATCCCATAAGCCAACCAGAATAGCCGCCAATGCAAATATTCAAATACTTGCGTGGAGTGTCGCTGACGTTGCTTGTCGCTGCCCTGCTGTCGGGTTGCGATGCAGTCGTGATGTCCCCCTCTGGTGATGTGGCAGTGCAACAGCGGGACCTGCTTGTCTGGTCCACCATCCTGATGCTGCTGGTCATCGTTCCCGTCATCGTGCTGACGCTGTGGTTCGCCTGGCGTTATCGCGCATCCAATACCGAGGCCACCTACAAGCCTGACTGGACCCATTCCACCGTGCTGGAACTGGTGATCTGGGCGGTGCCGTTGCTGATCATCATCGCCCTGGGGGCGATGACCTGGGTGTATACCCACAAGCTGGACCCCTACCGGCCGCTGGATCGCATTGATGCCAGCACCCCGGTGCCGGCGGATCTGGAGCCGCTCACCGTGGAAGTGGTGGCGCTGGACTGGAAATGGCTGTTCATCTACCCGGAGCAGGGCATCGCCACGGTGAATGAGCTGGCGGCGCCGGTGGATCATCCGATCCGCTTCAAGATCACCGCGTCCACCATGATGAACTCCTTCTTCATCCCCGCCATGGCCGGGCAGATCTATGCCATGGCCGGCATGGAGACCAAGCTGCACGGCGTGATCAATGAGCCGGGCGTCTACCAGGGCTTCTCCGCCAACTACAGTGGTGCCGGCTACTCGCATATGAAGTTCCAGTTCCACGGGCTCAGCGAGGCAGATTTCCAGGCCTGGGTGGACAAGAACAAGGCCAGCGGCAATACCCTCAGCCGCGAGGTCTACAAGGAGCTGGAAGTGCCCAGCATCAAGGACCCGGTGACCCGCTATGGCAGCGTCGATCCGACCCTCTACCACGCCATTCTCAATCGCTGCGTGGACCCGGGCACCGTGTGCATGGAAGACATGATGTACCACAGCGGCCATGGCAAGCAGGAGGCGAGCGAAACGGGGCACGATGCCCACGCCGGCCATGCCCAGCATGGAGGCCACCATGAATAAGCCTGTTTACCTGAATACTGTCGCAGTAGGTGTCGCCCATGTTTGAAAACCTGGACCTGACCAAACTCATATTCGGACGTCTGACCTGGGACGCGATTCCGTTCCATGATCCGATCATTCTGGCTACCTTTGCGGTGGTGGCGGTAGGGGGTGTGGCCATGCTGGCGGCACTGACCCGCTACAAGCTGTGGGGCTACCTGTGGACCGAGTGGTTTACCTCCATCGACCACAAGAAGATCGGCATCATGTACATCATCCTGGGTCTGGTGATGCTGCTGCGCGGCTTCGCCGATGCCATCATGATGCGCCTGCAGCAGGCCATGGCCTTTGGCGACAACATGGGCTATCTGCCGCCTGATCACTACGACCAGATCTTCACCGCCCATGGCGTGATCATGATCTTCTTCGTGGCCATGCCGCTGGTGACCGGGATCATGAACTACCTGATTCCGTTGCAGATCGGTACCCGTGATGTGGCCTTCCCGTTCCTGAACAACTTCAGCTTCTGGATGACCGCCGGTGGCGCCGCGCTGATGATGATGTCCCTGTTCGTGGGCGAGTTTGCCAAGACCGGCTGGCTGGCTTATCCGCCACTATCGGGGATATTGCAGAGTCCCGGGGTGGGGGTGGATTACTACATCTGGTCGTTGCAGATCGCCGGGGTGGGGACCTTGTTATCGGGGATCAACCTGCTGGTGACCATCGTCAAGATGCGAGCCCCGGGCATGAGCCTGATGAAGATGCCGGTATTCACCTGGACGTCCCTGTGCACCAACGTGCTGATCGTGGCTGCCTTCCCGGTACTGACCGCGGTACTGGGCATGCTCACCATGGACCGTTATCTGGGCACCGCCTTCTTCACCAACGACATGGGCGGCAACGCCATGATGTACGTGAACCTGATCTGGATCTGGGGTCACCCGGAGGTGTACATCCTGATCCTGCCGGTGTTCGGTATCTTCTCCGAGATCGTGGCCACCTACAGCCGCAAGCCGCTGTTCGGGTACACCTCCATGGTCTATGCCACCGTGGTGATCACCGTGCTGTCCTACCTGGTATGGCTGCACCACTTTTTCACCATGGGCTCCGGGGCCAGTGTGAACTCGTTCTTCGGGATCACCACCATGATTATTTCGATCCCGACAGGTGCGAAGATCTTCAACTGGCTGTTCACCATGTTCCGTGGCCGCATCAAGTTTGATGTGCCCATGCTGTGGACCGTGGGCTTTATGGTCACCTTCGTGATCGGTGGTATGACCGGGGTGCTGCTGGCGGTACCGCCGGTGGACTTCGTGCTGCACAACAGCCTGTTCCTGATCGCCCACTTCCATAACGTGATAATCGGTGGCGTGCTGTTCGGTCTGTTTGCGGGTATCACCTACTGGTTCCCCAAGGCCACCGGTTACAAGCTGGACGAGTTCTGGGGCAAGATGTCCTTCTGGTTCTGGTTGATCGGTTTCTACTTCGCCTTCATGCCGCTGTACGTGCTCGGCCTGATGGGCGTGACCCGTCGTGTCAGCCACTTCGAGGATCAGTCCCTGCAGATCTGGTTCCAGATTGCCGCCTTCGGTGCGGTCCTGATCGCTGTAGGTATCGCCGCCTTTGTGATCCAGCTGGTGGTGAGCTTCAAGCGTCGCGAAGCGCTCAAGGACGAAACCGGCGACCCGTGGGATGGCCGCACCCTGGAGTGGTCCACCTCCTCGCCGCCACCGCCGTACAACTTTGCGTTTACTCCGCGCGTACATGATCTGGACGCCTGGTGGCAGATGAAACAGCACGGCTTCAAGCGCCCGGAATCCGGTTTCATCCCGATTCACATGCCCAAGGGCACCTGGGCGGGCGTCGTGCTGTCGGCGATCAGCGTGGCCTGTGGCTTCGCCCTGATCTGGCACATGTGGCTGGCGGCGGCGGTGACCTTTGTGGCTCTGATCGGCACGGCCATCTACCACACCTTCAATTACGACCGTGATTACTACATTCCTGCCGAGGAAGTAGAGCGGATTGAAGCTGAACGAACCAAGGTGCTTGCCAATGTCTGAAGCAACCATGACCGCTGACGGGAAAACCCAGGACGGCCAGCTGGAGTTCCTGGTGAAGGGGGATCATCACCCCCAGAACGGTACCCTGCTGGGTTTCTGGCTCTACCTGATGAGCGACTGCCTGATCTTCGCAGCGCTGTTCGCCACCTACGGGGTACTGGCACGCAGCTATGCCGGTGGCCCCACCGGGATGGAAGTGTTCGACCTGACACTGGTGGCCATCAACACCTCCATGCTGCTGCTGTCCTCCATCACCTATGGCTTCGCCATGCTGGAGATGCAGGCCAACCGCCTGAAGGGCACGCTGATCTGGCTGGGTATTACCGGCCTGCTGGGCGCGGGCTTTCTGGCGGTGGAACTGTATGAGTTCTATCACCTGATCCACATCGGTGCGACGCCGCAGACCAGTGGTTTCCTGACCGCCTTCTTTGCGCTGGTTGGCACCCACGGCCTGCACGTGCTGTTCGGTATCGTGTGGCTGGTGACCCTGTTGTTCCAGCTCAAGAAGCACGGCCTGATCCCCGCCAACAAACGCCGGGTGTTCTGCCTGTCCATGTTCTGGCACTTCCTGGATGTGGTCTGGGTGGGTGTCTTTACCTTCGTTTACCTGATGGGAGTGCTGCCATGAGTGAGCATACACACGATCACGATCATCACGAGGCGGAAGGCCCCCACGTTTCCCTGAAGGAATACGTGACCGGCTTTGTGCTGGCGGTGATCCTCACCGTGATTCCGTTCTGGGTGGTAATGGGCAATGTGTTTGAAAGCTCTACCACCACAGCACTGGTGATCCTGTCTTTCATGGTGGTGCAGATCTTTGTCCACATGGTGTTCTTCCTGCACATGAACTTCCATTCGGAAGGGGGCTGGAACATGCTGGCGTTGATCTTCACCCTGGTGCTGGTGTTCATCACCCTGGCCGGTTCCCTGTGGGTGATGATCAGCCTGAACAACAACATGATGCCGGGCATGATGTAGGGGGCGTCTCTGCATGCCCCCTTGCATGCTCAGTCATTCTGACCCGAGGGCGCGGCCTGAAGCGCGCATCTGTTGCGCCTTGTCTCTAGGAAAGGGAGCCACCCTGCCCGTCGAGACAAGACACAACAGCTGCACACTTCAGACCACGCTGAGCACGCAAGGGGGCATGCAGAAACGCCCCATGCGTCGGACAAAAGCTTTTTCATCACAGACTTCACTGAGTAAAACCGCTTAATCTCAGTGTTCTCTGTGGTGAAAAGGGTTTAACGATCTTTCCCCACGTTTGAAGAGGCATTGCCATGGCTCGTCGGCGTCTTCTTTCTTTCCTGTTTCTGCTGTTGTGCGTGGCGGCCTTTGCCGGCTTTGTCGCCCTGGGCGTCTGGCAGGTGCAGCGCCTGGCCTGGAAAGAGGATCTGATCGCCCGGGTGGATGCCCGCGTCCATGCCGCCCCGGTGACGGCCCCAGCTCCGGTCGACTGGGCCAGCGTGAGCAAGGATGTCCACGAATATCGGCGCGTTCAGTTAACGGGTGAATACCGGGTCGACGGCCTCTCCCTGGTGGCGGCGGCCACGGAAGAGGGGCAGGGTTACTGGGTGATGGTGCCCTTGCAGCGGGCGGATGGCAGCCGGGTTTACATCAACCGTGGCTTCGTGCCCCAGCGCTTGCGCGAGCAGGCTGCCCGGGGGGACTTCACTCCACGCGGCCAGGTCTCGGTGACCGGCCTGCTGCGGCTCAACCAACCGGGTGGCGGGGTGCTGCGCGACAATGTGCCCACCGAGAACCGCTGGTATTCCCGGGATGTGCAGGCCATGGCCGAACTGCACGGCCTGGCGCCGGTGGCGCCGTACTTTGTTGATGCGGAGACCAGCACGCAGCCCGGACCCATCGGTGGGCTTACCGTGATCCGCTTCCCCAATAACCATCGGGTCTATGCCATCACCTGGTTTGCCCTGGCGCTGGGCGTGATGCTGGCGGCCTGGCTGGTGGTGCGCGAACAGCGCAAGGGCTGAAAGCGTTGTTTGTTGAAGCCATGCTTGCATGGCGAACTGCCTCACACCTTCACGCCGAAGTCGGTAAACTGACTGGCCATGGATAAACTGACTATGACAGCCCCCGCCGGCACGGCCCCCCTGGCGGCCATTCGCCGTTCCAGTGAGGATGTGGCCGGTCGCAAGAATTTGCAGCTGCTGATCCAGTTGCGCTGGATCGCCATGGGCGGGCAGCTGGCCACCATCCTGCTGGTGCACTACGGTTTCGGTATCACGCTGCCGCTGGGGCAGATGCTGGTGGTGCTGTTTGGCTTGTTGCTGCTGAACGCGGTGAGCCTGCTGCGCCTGAAATTGCCGAAAAGCATCGGCAATACCGAGTTGTTCCTGTCGCTGCTGATTGATGTGGCGACGCTGACCATCCTGCTCTATCTCAGTGGCGGGGCCACCAACCCCTTCGTATTTCTCTATCTGTTACAGGTGATTCTCGGGGCCGTGCTGCTCAAGGTGTGGTCCACCTGGGTGATCCTGATCACTACTACCTTTTGCTTTGCCTGGCTGGCCTGGTCGGGCAAGCCGCTGCCGCTGCCGCTGGATCATTCCAAGGGTCTGTTCAGCCTGTATATCGAGGGGATGATCATCTGCTTTGTGCTCAACGGGGTGCTGCTGGTGATCTTTATCAACCGCATCACCCGTAACCGTCGCCAGCGCGACGAGCACCTGGCGGAGCTTCGTCAACGGGCCGCGGAGGAGGAGCACATCGTGCGCATGGGGCTGCTGGCCTCCGGCGCCGCCCACGAACTGGGCACCCCGCTGGCCACCCTGTCGGTGATTCTTGGCGACTGGCGGCACATGGAGCCGTTCAAGTCTGATCCGGACATGGCCCAGGAAATCGGCGAGATGCAGACCCAGGTGCTGCGTTGCAAGTCCATCGTCAGCGGCATCCTGCTGTCTGCCGGTGAGGCACGGGGCGAGTCGTCGGAGGAAACCACTGCCCGGGAATTCCTGGATGACCTGGTGGCGGAATGGCGGGAAACCCGCCCGGTGAAGGATTTCATTTACCTGAATGATTTTGGCCAGGACCTGAGCATCGTTTCCGACTCGGCCCTGAAGCAGAGCATCCATAACGTGCTCGATAACGCCCTGGAGGCATCGCCGAAATGGGTGCGCCTGGATGTACATCGCCATGACGATAACCTGGTGATTTCGGTGACCGACCGGGGCCCCGGCTTCCCGGCGGCCATGCTGGAAAGCCTGGGGCGCCCCTACCAGTCCAGCAAGGGCCGACCGGGTAGCGGCCTGGGGTTGTTCCTGGTCATGAATGTGCTGCGTACCCTGGGGGGGAATCTGCGCGCCCGGAATCTGGTGCAGGGTGGGGCCGTGGTGATGCTGTCGTTACCCCTGTCCGCCGTCACGCTGGAAGAGGAATAGGTTGTGAGTGAGTTGGAGCAACAGACCGAGCGGTTGCTGCTGATCGTGGAAGACGACGAGGCCTTTGCCCGTACCTTGAGTCGTTCCTTTGAACGGCGCGGCTATACCGTGATCCATGCGTCGGGAATGGACGAGATGGAGGTGTTGCTGGAGGACCATGATCCGGGCTACGCGGTAGTGGATCTGAAACTGAAAGGCGAGGCGTCCGGTCTGGCCTGTGTGCAGATGCTCAATCAGCATAACGAGGACATGCTGATTGTAGTGCTCACCGGTTACGCCAGCATTGCCACGGCGGTGGAAGCGGTGAAGCTGGGCGCCTGCCATTACCTGGCCAAACCCTCCAACACCGATGATATCGAAGCGGCCTTCCTGCGCGCCGAGGGCGACGTGGACGTGGCTCTGACCGCCCGGGAAACCGACCTGAAAACCCTGGAATGGGAACGCATCCACGAAACCCTGGCGGAAACCGGCTTTAATATCTCCGAAACCGCCCGCCGGCTTGGCATGCATCGACGGACCCTGGCCAGGAAGCTGGGCAAGCAGCGGGTTAAATAATCTCGCAGTTCTCAATAACGCCGCGTAGGAGCGTCGCTGGCGGCGCGATAACCACCCTATGGAATCGCGCCGCCAGCGACGCTCCTACAAAAATTGGGGGGGCTGTCGAAAAACGGTCACCCCAATCGATTAACTATGGAAAGCCAATTCCTTCAAGGAGAGAAGCCATGTCGGAAGTCCGTCTTAATCCCTATCTGAATTTCCCGGGCAATTGCCGGGAAGCCTTTGATTTTTATGCCGGTGTCCTGCAGGCCGAGATCAGTTTCCTGATCACCATGGGCGAATCGCCCATGGCCAGTGAGGTGCCGGCAGAAAGCCACCATCACATCTGCCATGTCTGCCTGGAGGGGGAGGGCATCGTATTGATGGGGTCGGATTGCCCGCCGGATACGTATGAAAAACCGCAAGGCACCATCATCAATGTGCAGGCGGAAACCTCCGAGCGGGCGGAAGCCATCTTTGCGGCGTTGAGCGACGGCGGCGAGATTCGCATGCCCATGGAGGAAACCTTCTGGGCGAAGCGCTTTGGCATGTGCATCGACCGCTTCGGGGTGCCCTGGATGCTCAATTGCGACAAACCCATGCCGTAGTGTGGCTGTGGCATTCGGGCTGCGGAGGCCTGGGCGTGTGGATGCAGCGTGCCTGCCTGCACACGCCCCCGTATACTTGTGCCATGAGCAATATACCTGCCAGCGATAACGGTACTTTTCTGTGGATGACCTACCAGGCCATGAGCAAGGCCGGCCTGGACTGCGCCGCCATCTTTGCCAGTGTCGGTATGCCTGACGAACCGCCGGATCGCTCCCAGCGGCGTATCAACTCTCCCCAGCAACGCTTCTGGGATGCGGCCGAAAAGGTTAGCGGCGATCCGGATATCGGGCTGCGCATCGGCGGTATGCTGCCGGCATGGCGGGGGCAGGTTCTCGAGTATCTGTTTCTCAGTAGCCCCACTTTCGGCGAGGGCCTGGAGCGGGCACTGCGTTACAGCCGGCTGATGACCGACGCCATGCAATTCCAGCTGCGGGTGGAGGGCGAGAGGGCAATCCTGTCCGGGCTCAGTCATCCGGTTCGTCATTATCTGGAATGTGCGACCTGCATTGTTCTGCGCTTCCTGCGCCATGTCTCCGAGAGCGACTTCCAGCCACAGCATATCCAGTTTGAACATGCCGAAGGCGCCAGTGGGACCCTTTACGAAAGTGTTTACCGGTGTCCGGTGGTCTTGGGGGCAGAAGAGGGGGCGCTGGTGTTCCCCGCTGCCCTGCTGGACCGGGCCTCGCCTGCGGCGGAGCCGGAGCTGCTGGCGGTGCATGAAAAACTGGCCTTGCAGAAGATGGCCGATCTGGCACGCCAGGATTTCCTGCTCACCCTGGAGCGGGAGCTGGGCAGCTTGCTGGAGCAGGGCGATGCGTCCCTGGATGCGCTGGCTGCGCGGGTTGGCCGCAAGCCTCGGGCGCTGCGGGCGGAGCTTGAGGAGGCCGGGACCAGCTTCAAACAGCTGCTGACCGGTTACCGGGAGCGTCTGTCCCGGCGCTTGCTGGCGCGCACCCAGGAACCCATCGACCAGATTCTCTACCTCACCGGGTTCTCCGAACCGGCGGCATTTACCCGCGCCTTCAAGCGCTGGACCGGGGAAACCCCCTCCGCCTATCGCAAACGCAAGCAGTCGGAAAACCCGGATTCTTGATCCTGGTGACGGCGATTACTGCCCTGCGGATCAAATCGATCGGAGTGGAATTGGGCAGGATAGCCGGCAACAGGTTATCCATGAGGTCTTCCCATGCTCGGTTTTCCCGTCGCATTGCTTAGCGTTAACGCCTTCGAGTGGTACGCCCACAAGGTGTGGTTGCACGAATTCCCGCGAAAGCACCGGAATAGTCCGTTCTTTACCCATATTCGCCACCACAAGCGTGCCCGCCTTAATGGTTTCGAGGACGAGGGTTACACCCAATCCATGTGGAAAGACCAGGAAATGTTCAATGAAAAGGCGGCGCTGATCGGACTCTGTGTCGTGTTCACGCCTACCGTGGTGGTGGCGCCCTTTTTTACCGTCGGCGTGTACTATGGCGCCTGGCAATACTGGCATAAGCACAGCAAGGCGCATCTGGACCCGGAATGGGCGAAAGCAAACCTGCCCTGGCATTACGACCACCACATGAACACCAACCAGGACGCCAACTGGTGTGTGACGCGGCCCTGGTTCGACTACATCATGGGCACCCGGGTTATTGGTGAGTCGGATATCGCAGAAACCAACCCCCTGGGTATGAACCTCCCCCAGTGGCTGGAAAAGCCCGTTAACCGGGTGGTCCGCCGTGTTTTGCCGAAGGCCTTTACCCGGCTGGATGAAAACCGCGAGCTGGAAGCGCAGCGTCTGCACGATAGCCAGGCGACCGAGGTGGATGCGGCCTAGGGTTGTTAACAGGGTTTAATGGATCTGATCCGGTGGAGGGGTAAAGCGGTGGGGCGGTAGCTCCACCCGCTGTACCTGGCCTCCCTGCACATAGGTGTGGCCCGGGTAGCGCTCGCCGCCAGTGACGGTGAATTCGAAGCGGTAGATGCGGGTGATACGCCGTTTGCCGTGGCGGTCTTTGATCAGCGCCAGTTTTTCCGGCCCCACGGTATCATCCAGAAACTCCACTTCTTCCCGCTCGCAAAATCGCCGGGTGTAGATCAGCGCCCGCTCACGGATGCCATGGGAACGCCAGAACAGGGCGGCGATCACTATCACGGCAGTGACCAGGCCGATGTCGGTCAGATCCAGATTCATGGAGCCCGTCCTGTCAGGTTGCCGAACAGGCTGCGCCACTGGTCGTCACTGAGGCCGTTGAGAGTGGCGATGTTGCGCTCGGGAATCTGCTCCGGGTCCGGGTAGCTGGCCAGGCCCCGGTCCAGGCTGGCTTCTCGGAGGATATGCAGGATCGGGTAGGGGGCCCGGTTGGTGAAGTTCTCGCGGTCGTCCACCTGCGTATCGGCAAACTGATAGGCCGGATGGAAACTGGCAATCTGAAAGGTGCCTTCCCAGCCCTGCTGTTCCAGCAGGCCGTCGGCCAGATCGAGCATGTCGTTGTAGTCGAGAAAATCATCCAGCTGATCCGGAATGATCAGCAGGGTGGTGTCGATCTGCTCGGCGGGGGTGCGATCCAGCCGTTCCAGCTCGTCATAAAGATCCACCAGCAGGGTTTCCACATTGCGGCTGTCGCTGACGGCAAAGTGCACCTGCCCGGCGTTCAGGGGTTTACGGGCAAAGGGGCACAGGTTCAGGCCGACGACGATCTGTTCCAGCCACTGGCGAGTGTCGGCGATGATGGTATCGGAAGCAGGCATGTTCATTGGGCTACGAGGTAGTAAAAGGGCGAGGGTAGCATGGATTCGTGTGGCCGTCGGGCGGAATGCGTAATGCGAGAGGAGGCACCGGTTTGATGACTCAGCAGCGAGGTCTGAGGTACGAGTTTCGAAAGGCAAACTGCCGTTGGTTTTCGCTCCTCGAAACTCGCTTCTCGCGACGGGCTGTTAGTTGCCCCAGAGGCTTCAGGCGTCTTCAGGCGTCACAATAGGGTCGCCCACCCGCACTACGCCGCTGGAGAGGATTTCACAACGCAGGCCGCCCCGGCCGAGCAGGGCCTTTACCACCTGGGGTGGGGTCAGGTCGCCGGCCAGCAGCTTGCCCACCACGGAGCAGGGCTCGCACAGTTCGATGCCCCGCAGGCGGATGTTGCCGAGCAAAAACTCCCGGCCTTCCAGGGCATTCAGGTCCACCCCTTCGGTGAGCACATTGCGGCGCAGAATGTGGGGTTCAACCCGCTGCTGATGATCCCGGTTGAAGTCGGCGATGGCTTCGGATTCGATCAGGGTAATCTGTTCGGCGGGCTTTGCATTGCGCCGGTAATGCCGATCGCCAACGATGCCGCAACCGGCGCGCAATTGCACGGCGGGCTGGCTTTCTACCGGGCCGCGGGATTCGCTGGCGGTGAACAAGGCGAGGACTTTCATGGGGCTCCTGGGTTCTGGCCGGAGGCTGACACGGGCATTCGAGCGATAGTCTATCAAAACGCGCCTGAATCCACCGTTGTTAAGGGGGCGATAGCCGTTGGAGCCTTGCTCGCAAGGCGAAGGGATGAATCCGTCCTGGTGCCCACTGAAACCTTCGCCTTGCGAGCAAGGCTCCAACGGGGGCATGCCTGGGGGGAGTGTCTGGCGTCGGGCGCTGTCATTCGCTAGAATTCTCTCCATCTTCACGTTTGAGAAAGGACGTCCCCCTTGGACCGTGCCCTGATCAACAGCTTTGCCTTCCTTTCCTCACCCGCCAGCTGGCGATGGTGACGCTCCCCTTGTGACTGTGCCCGGTGCACGGACACGCCCTTTTTGCCTTGTTTTTCCTCTACAATCGTTGCACTTGTCGGCCTGTGCGTTTGAATGGCCGAGCGAAGACCAATAGGGACAACCATGTCACAACAGCAACTGGATCGTTATGCCCAAGAGGGCTATACCCGGGTGCCGCTGGTACGCGAGGTGCTGGCGGATCTGGATACGCCGCTGACCGCCTACCGCAAACTGGCCCAGGGGCCTTACAGCTACCTGTTTGAATCCGTTCAGGGCGGCGAGCGCTGGGGGCGCTATTCCATTCTCGGGCTGCCGGCCACGGAAGTGATCCGCATCACCGGCCAGACCGTCAATGTCAGCAATGAACAGGGCGAGACCACCACCGAGGTCGCCGACCCGATCCAGTGGATTGAAGACTACCGTCAGCAGTATCGCTCACCGGAAATCCCCGGGCTGCCCCGTTTCAACGGTGGCCTGGTGGGCTACTTCGGTTATGACAGCGTGCGCTATTTCGAGCCGCGGCTGGGTCCGGCCCCCGGTGAGGATGTGCTCGGCGTGCCGGATATCCTGCTGATGCGCTCCGAAGAAGTGGTGGTGTTCGATAATCTGCGCGGTGCCCTGTTCCTGGTGGTGCATGTGGACCCCCGTGACGGGGATGCGGGCAAGCAGGCGGCACAGCGTCTGGATGCGCTGCAGGCGCAGCTGCGTGCGCCCCTGCCGGAGCCGGAGCATACCGTGTACGGCGAGCCGGTGGACGAAAGCGATTTCCGCAGCGAATTCCCGGAAGACCAGTTCAAGGCCGGCGTGGAGAAGGTGCGTGAGTATATTCTCGCCGGCGACGTGATGCAGGTGGTGCCGGCCCAGCGCATGAGCTGCCCGTTCCAGGCGCCGGCGCTGGATCTGTACCGGGCACTGCGTTATCTGAACCCGTCGCCGTACATGTTCTATCTGGATCTGGGCGATTTCCATATTGCCGGCTCTTCCCCGGAGATTCTCACCCGGGCGGAGCAGGGATCGGTCACGGTTCGGCCCATCGCCGGTACGCGCAAGCGCGGTGCCAACAGCGAGGAAGACCAGGCTCTGGAAGCGGACCTGCTGGCGGACCCCAAGGAAATCGCCGAGCACCTGATGCTGATTGATCTGGGCCGTAACGATGTGGGCCGGGTGGCGAAACCGGGCAAGGTCACGCTCACCGACAAGATGGTGGTGGAACGCTACTCCCACGTGATGCATATCGTGTCCAATGTGGAAGGCGAGTTGCGTGATGGCCTGGGGCCGTTGGACGTACTGCGTGCCACCTTCCCGGCAGGCACCCTGAGCGGAGCACCGAAGATCCGCGCCATGGAAATCATCGACGAACTGGAACCCACCAAGCGTGGCATCTACGGCGGCGCCGTGGGCTATATCGGTTTCAACGGCGACATGGATACCGCCATCGCCATCCGCACCGCCGTGGTCAAGGACCAGCGCCTCTACGTACAGGCCGGCGCAGGCATTGTGGCCGACTCGGTGCCCCAGTCCGAATGGGACGAGACCATGAACAAGGCCCGGGCCGTGTTCCGGGCAGTGAATCTGGCACTGGGTGGCCTCAACCTGGAAGACGGAGGGCAGCGGTAATGCGTGTGCTGATGATCGACAACTACGACAGCTTTACCTACAACCTGGTGCAGTACCTGCAGGAACTGGGTGCCGAGGTGCTGGTCCACCGCAATGATCAGATCACCATCGACGAGATCGAAGCGCTGAACCCGGATCGGCTGATGATTTCCCCCGGGCCCTGTACCCCCAATGAGGCGGGCATCTCCATTGCGGCGATTCAGCACTTTGCCGGCAAGCTGCCGATTCTGGGAGTCTGTCTGGGCCACCAGAGTATTGGCCAGGCCTTCGGTGGCAAGGTGGTGCGCGCCCGTCAGGTGATGCACGGCAAGACCTCACCCATTTACCACAGTGGCGTGGGCATTTTCCGCAACCTGCCGTCGCCCTATACGGCCACCCGTTATCACTCCCTGGTGGTGGAAAAGGACAGTCTGCCGGATTGCCTGGAAATGACCGCCTGGACCTGCCACGAAGATGGTAGCGTGGACGAGGTCATGGGCATGCGCCACAAGACCCTGCCTATCGAAGGGGTGCAGTATCATCCCGAATCCATTTTGAGTGAGCATGGCCATGCCCTGCTTGAGAACTTCCTGAACAACGAACAACAAGGGGACGCCGCATGAATATCCAGCAGGCCCTGGCCAAGGTGGTCGAGCAGATTGATCTGAGCGTGGACGAGATGCAGGAGGTGATGCGTCAGATCATGACCGGTGGCGCCACCGACGCCCAGATTGGCGGCTTCCTGGTGGCCCTGCGCATGAAAAGCGAGTCCCTGGATGAGATTACCGGAGGCGTGCAGGTCATGCGTGAGCTGGTGACCGCCGTGCCGGTGCAGAATCGCCAGTATCTGGTGGATATTGTCGGTACCGGCGGTGACGGTGCCAACCTGTTCAACGTGTCTTCCGCCAGTGCCTTTGTGGCGGCGGCGGCGGGGGCCCGGGTGGCCAAGCACGGCGGGCGTTCGGTGAGCTCAAAAAGCGGCTCGGCGGACCTGCTGGAAACCGCCGGTATTGCCCTTGATCTGACCCCGGAACAGATCGGCAGCTGCGTGGACAATGTGGGCGTCGGCTTCATGTTTGCCCCCAATCACCACAAGGCCATGAAGTACGCCGTGGGGCCGCGCAAGGAGCTGGGCATGCGCACCCTGTTCAACATCCTCGGGCCCATGACCAACCCGGCCGGCGTCCAGCGCCTGGTGTTGGGGGTCTTCTCCGAGAAGCTGTGCCGACCCATGGCGGAAGTCATGGGCCGTCTCGGTGCCGAGCACGTGATGGTGGTGCACAGCAAGGATGGCCTGGACGAGATCAGCCTGGCCACCCGGACCCATGTGGCGGAATTCCGTAACGGGGAAATCAGCGAATACGCGGTGACCCCGGAAGACCTGGGGCTGGACTCTGATTCACTGGTGGGCCTGGATGTGACCGACTCCGATGCCTCCCTGGCCCTGATTCGCGACGCCTTTGGCAAGCGCAGCAGCGATGCCGCCCGCAAGGCGGCGGACATGATTGCCCTGAACGCCGGGGCGGCCATCTATGTGAGCGGGATTACCCGGACCCATAAAGAGGGGGTACGCATGGCGGAAGACTTGATCCACAATGGAGAGGCAGCGGAGCGCATGCGTGAGCTGGCCCAGTTTTCCACGGCACTGACTGCTGCAGACTGATAAGGAGAGCGGTTATGAGCACAGGCACCATTCTCGACAAGATCATTGCCCGCAAGCAGGAAGAAATCGCCGTCGGCAAAAACAACTACACCCTGGGCGAGCTGGAGGCCATGGCCGACAACGAGCGCAAGGCCAGGGGCTTTATCGCCAGCCTGTTTGACCGGGTGCGCGACCACCAACCGGCGGTGATCGCGGAGATCAAGAAAGCCTCTCCCAGCAAGGGTGTAATCCGGGATGATTTCGATCCGGTGGAGATTGCCCGCAGCTATGAGAAAAACGGTGCCGCCTGCCTGTCGGTGCTCACCGACAAGGACTTCTTCCAGGGGGATGAACACTACCTGCGCGCCGCCCGCAACGCGGTGAACCTGCCGGTGCTGCGCAAGGACTTCATGATCGACCCCTGGCAGATCTTCGAGTCCCGGGCCATGGGGGCCGACGCCATTTTGCTGATCGCGGCAGCCCTGTCGGATGCGCAGATGAGCGAGCTCTATCACGCCGCCCAGCAGGCCGGCTGCGATGTGCTGGTGGAGGTGCATACCGAGGAAGAGCTGGAGCGGGCAGTGAATCTCAATGCTGAGCTGATCGGCATCAACAACCGTAACCTGCACACCTTCGAGACCAGCCTGAACACTACCCTGGCGTTGGCGGAAAAAGTGCCCGGCGACCGCATGATCGTCACCGAAAGCGGCATCCACACCCCGGAGGACGTGAAGCTGATGCGCAAGAATGGCATCAATGCGTTCCTGGTGGGCGAAGCCTTTATGCGGGCGGAGGATCCGGGGGCGGCGCTGAAGTCGCTGTTTTTTTAGTTAACAGTTAACAGTGAATAGTTAACAGCTGCGCGGGGCCTGGTTGGTGCCGGGCAGAGAATGTTTGAGGCCGCGCCCATTAAGTGGGTGCGGCCTTTCTGTTTGAACAACCCTTACCTGCGAAGCCGCTGTAGGAGTTCCCTTCCAGGGGACGAACCGAGCGACAGCGAGGCAGGGTGCCAGATACAACAAGGCCGCGCCCATCATCTGGGCGCGGCCTCTTGGTTTTCCGTACCTGAAGGTGTTCGACGCGCAGCTATTAACTATTCATTATTAACTGTTAATTGCTCTTCACCGCGTCCCGTAAACCACCATGGTCTTGCCTTTCACGGACACCAGGCCCTGTTCTTCCAGGTTCTTCAGAACCCGGCCGACCATTTCCCGGGAGCAGCCGACGATGCGGCCGATTTCCTGGCGGGTGACCTTGATCTGCATGCCGTCCGGGTGAGTCATGGCGTCGGGCTGTTTGCACAGGTCCAGCAGGGTGCCGGCCACGCGGCCAGTGACATCCAGAAACGCCAGGTCGCCCACCTTGCGGGTGGTGGCGCGCAGGCGGCCGGCGATCTGGGCGGAGACGGCGAACAGGATGTCGGCGTCTTCCCGGGCCAGCTGTTTGAACTTGCCGTAGCTGACTTCCGCGACTTCGCACTCGCTCTTGGCTTTCACCCAGGCCGAACGGGAGGGATCATTCTCGAACAACCCCATCTCACCGAAGAAATCCCCTTCATTCAGGTAGGCCATGATCATTTCGCGACCATCGTCGTCTTCGATCATGACCGTCACGGAGCCCTTCAGAATGTAGTAAAGCGCATCCGATTCATCACCCGCATAAATGATAGTGCTCTTCGCCGGATACTTGCGGCGATGGCAGTGGGCCAGAAACTGGTCCAGATTTGGAATAATTTTGTTGCCGTCAGTCATGGGCGCTCAATATTAAGCCAGAAAAATGTCTTAGCTGATAAGCGTAAGGATATTGCCTGTTTTTATCATTGATGCCAAGGGAACTGGCTCTCACTCTCAATTTTCACAGGCTCAACGGTGGCTTATGGCTGACCGGCACCGGATAGGCAGGGGATGGATCGGGGGGCCGGGCAGGAAAAATTATCTGCGATCCGGCCCCCTGAGGGGGTGGCGGCGCCCCCGCGCTATGGTACTCTGCGCCCCCTTTCGGGGCTGGAAAATACCGGCCCGGAGCGGTGACTGGAAGCTGGGAGATTCCCCATGAAAGCAGTGGTTAAATGGCAGGGCGAAGCCTGCTATGAAGCGCAGACAGAAAGCGGCCATACGGTGCTCATGGATGGACCGCCGGACCATGGTGGCCAGAATCGCGGGCCGCGTCCCATGGAGACCCTGTTACTGGGTGTCGGCGGCTGCTCTTCCTTTGATGTGGTACATATCCTCAAGAAGTCCCGCCAGGACGTGACAGACTGCCGTTGCGAGCTGACCGCGGAGCGTGTGGATGAGGGGCCGGCGGTATTCAGCAAGATTCATCTGCACTTCATCGTCAGCGGTAATAACCTGAAAGAGGCCCAGGTGAAGCGGGCCGTGGAGCTGTCGGCGGAGAAGTATTGCTCGGCCAGCATTATGCTGACCCGAGGTGGTGTTGAGATCACCCATAGTTATACCATTGAGGGCCAGGAAGCTTGACCCCTGGCCGGTCAAGGTGTCCGGCGCAAGCCGGAGAGACCATGAGGTCTCGCAAACAGGTAACCGCAGACGCTGCGGTGGTGTGTTGGTTCTATTGTGGCGGTGACGCCTACGGGGTACAGCTGTGGTGAAAGATCCCAATCCCAAGATTACGGTTCATGGTTTCAACAACCTGACCAAATCCTTGAGTTTCAATATTTTCGATATCGCCTATGCGAAGACGGAACAGCATCGCAAGGAGTACATTGAGTATATTGACGAGCTGTATAATGCCGAGCGGCTCACGGAGATTCTCACCAATGTGACCAAGATTATCGGTGCCAACGTGCTCAACGTGGCTCGTCAGGATTACGATCCCCAGGGCGCCAGTGTGACCATGCTGATCGCTGAGCATGAGACGCCGCCGGACGGTACCGACTGGGATGAGGAAGCGCCGGGTCCGCTGCCGGATTCCGTGGTGGCGCATCTGGACAAGAGCCATGTGACGGTGCACACCTATCCGGAATCCCATCCGGATAACGGCATTTCCACCTTCCGGGTGGATGTGGATGTGTCCACCTGCGGGGTGATTTCTCCGCTGCGTGCCCTGAACTACCTGATTCACAGCTTCGACTCCGATATCGTCACCATCGACTACCGGGTGCGGGGCATGACCCGGGATCTGGACGGCACCAAGCACTACATTGATCACGACATCAATTCGATCCAGAACTTCCTGACCGAAGACACCCAGAACGCCTATCAGATGATCGACGTGAACGTGTACCAGGAGAACATCTTCCATACCAAGATGCTGCTCAAGGACTTCGACATCGACAACTATCTGTTCGGTGCCGGCAGCGACGAGTTCGACAAGGAAGAACTGGAGCAGATCGAGGAGCGCCTGCGCACCGAGATGCTGGAGATCTTCTACAGCCGTAATATGGGATAAGAAGGGCAGTTAACAGTTAATAGTGAATAGTTAACAGTTCGCGCCCATCGTCAGTTGTAGTAGAAAGCAAAGAGGCCGCGCCCACAGGTTGGGCGCGGCCTCTTGCGTTTTATGGACATGCTCCTCTTTCGAAGCCGCTGTAGGAGCGCCTCTTGAGGCGCGAACCGTGCGAAGCACGGGAGATCAAACACTCCAGACCGTGACAGAGTTTCGATAGAGAGATCAGTAGGGTTTTGAAGGGTTGCCTCGCCAAGGCTCGGTTCGCGCCTCAAGAGGCGCTCCTACAGGTGCTTTTTCAGCGCGCCGATCAGATTCTGTAAGTCGTGAACGTCATCACCTTGCTCATCAGCGTCATGGCGTGGCGCACTGGTGGGGGGAGCTCGGCGCCGCCGGCGTCCTTGGCGGTGACTGCGTGTTTGAGTTCGTCGCTTTTCATCTGTTCCAGAATGGCGCGGGTGCGCAGGTCGCTTTCCGGAACCTGGAACAGGTGGGACTCCAGGTGTCTGACCACCTGATTTTCCGTTTCCGACACAAAGCCCAGGCTCCAGCGATCACCGACCAGGCCGGCGGTGGCGCCCACCGCATAGCTCATGGCGTAGAACAGCGGGTTCAGTTTGCTGGGGACGCCGCCCAGTTCGCGAATGCGTTCTTCGCACCAGGCCAGGTGGTCTTCTTCCTCGCGGGCCGCTTCCTCCATGGCATGGCGCACATGGGGCAGGCTGGCGGTGCTGGCCTGTCCCTGATACAGGGCCTGGGCACAGACTTCGCCGGTATGGTTGATGCGCATGAGCCCCAGCACATGGCGGCGTTTGTCCGTGGGCAGGGTGCCGGCCTCCGGGGCATCCGGCGCCGGGGAGGCATGGGCGGGTTTCCGTTCCGCCTGGATGGTGCCTGGCGTCAACGTGCGCAGGGCGTTATCGGCCCGGGCCAGCAGTTTATCCAGCGGTGACAGTCGACGTTCGCTCATGGGGGCTTCCAATACGGTTTGCCACGGCATACACCTCGGGGTGCAGGTATCGTGGCGCTACAAAACAGTGTCAGTCTTCATGCTAGCATAGCGCTGACAGTGACCTGTGAAGAATGATAACAAATGAGTGACCTGAACGACCTGAAAATGCTGCTGGAATCCCGCTACCCCATCGTGGTCATCGAGACCTGGGAGGAGTTGCGGGCCCTGGACCTGATACGCCGTTTGGGGATGCGTGAGGGGCGACCGGTGTTTGCCTGGAATGTGGTGGATGGTCTGCGGCGGCTGGAGTTTGAAGATGCCCCCAGTCAGAAACACACCGTGGAACCGGATGCGCTGCTGGGACAGATTCGCGGTACCAATGAACCGGGCATCTACGCCCTGTGCGATCTGCATCCGTTTCTGAAGGACGAGCCGCGTCATACCCGGTTGCTGAAAGAGATCGCCCTGCACCATGAGCGGTTGCACCACACCCTGGTGTTGATCAGCCACCAGTTTTCCATTCCCCCGGAGATTCGCCGTTATTGCACCCGGTTTTCCCTGTCCATGCCCGACGAGAAGCAGCTGGAACACATCGTTCAGGATGAGGCCCGTCGTTTCAAACAGGAGAAAGGCGAGCGAGTGCGGGCAGACCGTGCCTCGCTGGATCGTCTGGTGCGCAATCTGCGCGGTTTGAGCGTGGAGGACGCCCGCAAACTGGCCCGGGGTGCCATTATCCATGATGGAGCCATCACCGAGGCGGACTTGCCGGACATCAACAAGGCCAAGTTTGCCCTGATGGAAATGGACGGCGTCCTCAGCTACGAGTACGACACGGAAAGCTTCGCCAGCGTGGGGGGGCTGCAAGGGCTGAAGGACTGGCTGGGGAAACGGGAGAAAGCGTTTCATGGCCAGAATGGGATCGACAGCCCCCGCGGCATCATGCTGGTGGGCGTGCAGGGCGGTGGCAAGAGCCTGGCGGCCAAGGCGGTGGCCGGGTTGTGGGGGCTGCCGCTGCTGCGCATGGACATGGGCGCCATCTACAACAAGTTTTTCGGTGAGTCCGAGCGTAACGTGCGCGAGGCGCTGGAGCTGGCGGAGACCATGTCACCCTGTGTGTTGTGGATCGACGAAATCGAAAAGGGCATCGCCGTGGGTGACAATGATGGCGGTACCTCCCGGCGTGTGCTCGGCACCCTGCTCACCTGGATGGCGGAAAATAAGAGCCAGGTGTTTCTGGTGGCCACGGCCAATGATATCGAACGGCTGCCACCGGAACTGATTCGTAAGGGCCGTCTCGACGAGATCTTCTTTGTGGACCTGCCGTCGCCGGCGGTTCGCGAGGTGATTTTCCAGATCCATCTGGAAAAACGCGGCCTGTCAGTGGATTGGTTCGATTTGCCTGCCCTGTCTGAGCACAGCGACGGGTTTACCGGAGCAGAAATCGAGCAGGCTGTGGTGGCCGGTCTCTACAGCGCAGGGGCTGCTGACGGGGTTCTGGATCAGGCGCTGCTGGAAGCGGAACTGGCGGCCACCGTACCGCTGTCGGTGACCATGGCAGAATCCCTGGCGCGCCTGCGTCAGTGGTGCCAGGGCAGGGCGGTCCATGCCGGTGCTTGACCCCGGCCTGGCCGGGTCCGACCAGAGCCTGAGCGCTGCCTATGTGGATGCGGTGTTGCCACCGCTACTGGCGCATTACGGTTTGTCCCGGGACGTGGTGCTGCAGCAGGCCGGGCTCAGCGAAGCGCCATTCTCTGAGCCGGGACAATTGTTGCCACTGGTGGATGTGCTGCGACTGTTTCTGGTGATCCTGCAGGCCAGTGGCGATGCGGGCCTGGGTTTCGAAATCGGCAAGCGGGTGAAGCCCCGCTCCTATCAGGTGCTCGGTTACGTGATTCTGGCCAGCCGTGATCTGTGTCAGGCCATTGACCGGTTGATTCGCTTTGAAAGCCTGTCCGGCAAGCTGGGGGAGACCCGGCTTTCTCACCATGGAGACAGGGTCCGCCTGAGCTGGCAATGCCCTCTGGCCGGTGAGCCTGCCCGTTATCTCACCGAGGCGGCCGTGACCGGTTGGGTGGCGTTCATGCGCCCGCTGATAGCCCGGGAGCTGGCCCCCAGTCAGGTCTGCTTTCGGCACGGGGCCCCGGATGATGAACAGCGTTATCGGGCATTTTTCGATGCGCCGGTGGGGTTCTCGGCAGACTTCGACGGGGTGGAATTGCCCGCGGAGTATCTGGCGTTGCCGCTGGAATCGGCGGATCCGGGGTTGTCGTTGATGATGGAGCGGGAAGCCCGTGACCTGCTCGCCGATTTCGACATCAATAGCAATCTGGTCAGTGCCGTGCGTGCGCGGATTTATCAGCAGCTGGCGGATGGGGAGCCGTCGCTGGAATCCGTGGCGGACAGTCTGGGCATGGCGGCCCGCACGCTCAGCGCCCGGCTGGCACGACGCTCCCTGCGCTTTGCGGACATTCTGGACGGCTTACGTCAGAGTCTGGCGGAGTTGTATCTTCAGGATTCGGCCCTGTCGCTCACCGAGATCGCACTGTTGCTGGGCTTTGCCGAGTCCAGCTCGTTCAGTCGGGCATTTCGTCGCTGGCGAGGGACAAGTCCGAATCAGTGGCGTCGGGGCGGGTAAAGCGCACCAGGGTTTCCCGGAGCACGTTAAGCTCCACCGGCTTGGGCAGGTGGGCGTTCATGCCCGCCGCCAGGCTGCGCTCCTTGTGTTCGCGCAGGATATGGGCGGTGAGCGCGACGATGGGGACCGCCGGCAGCCCCTGCTTCTGCTCGAACTGGCGAATGCGCCGGGTGGCTTCGAAGCCGTCCATCTCCGGCATTTCGCAATCCATCAGGATCAGGTCATAGCGGTGTTTTTCCGCCAGTGACAGGGCTTCCTGGCCATCCGAGGCAATGTCGGCTTTCAGGCCCAGCTTGCCAAGCATGCCGCGAATCACCTTCTGGCTCAGGTAATGGTCTTCTGCCACCAGGATGCGCAGTTGCGGGTCCGGTTTGTGCTCGGTCTTGCCGGGAACCGGTCGATGGCCCTGACCCAGCTCCTCGGCCAGTACCTGACGCAGGCGAGGGGAGGAAACCGGTTTGGACAGCACACGGTGGATGCCCACGTTGCGGGCCTGGGTCGCACTGGGTGCCAGACTGACACCGGTCAGCATCACCAGCACGGTGGGGTGCATGATCACCGGGTCTTCATGGATGCGGGCGGCCAGTTGCATTCCGTCCATGCCGGGCATGTTGTGGTCGAGCACCACCACGTCGAAAGGCTCGTTGATGTTGGCCTGGGTTCGCAGGGAGGCCAGTGCTTCGCGGGGATCGTGGCAGGCAGTGACCCGCATTCCCCAGGACAGGGCATGGTGACGAAGCACCCGGGTCACGGTGCTGGAATCGTCCACCACCAGCAGGCTTTTCCCTTCCAGGGTACGGGTATCCACCATGGCTGGTGGGGGAGCCTCGCTGGTTTCTGCCGGCAGGGGAACCACAAACCAGTAATGGGCGCCGCGCTGGTCTTGCAGGGTGCCCATGCGGCCTTGCAGGGCTTCCACCAGCTGCTCTGCGATGGCCAGGCTCAGATGACTGCTTTCCGGCTGGTTTTGGGTGTTGCGCAGGCGTTTGAGGATGTCGTCGTTGAGGGCACTGCCGGAGAAGCCGAAGCGAACCCGGTCTGCCTGGCCGGTGGGCTCCATGGACACATCCACCACCAGTTCTCCGTGGCTGCCATGGCGTACCAGGGCGCCCATCAGGTTGGTGAGGATCTGCCGTAGCCGGCCGGCGTCGCCAATCACCCGGGTGGGGACATTGGTGTGCACATGGGTGATCAGCTCAATCTGCTTTTCCTCGGCCTTTTCCTTGAACAGGTCTATGGCTTCCATGACCAGATCATGGATGTCCAGGGTGCTGTGGTTGATGTCTGTGCCCTGGGTAGAGAGCTGGGAGTGCTCCAGCACATCATTGATGATGCGCAGCAGGTTGTCGCCGGCATTCTGTATGGCGCCCACGCACTCGCGCTGGTTGGGTGTCAGTGGCGTGTCGCCAAGGATTTCCGCCATGCCAAGGATGCCGCTCAGCGGGGTACGAATGTCATGGCCGATCCGGGACAGGGTTTCCCGGCGAGTGCTGTCCACGGTCTCGGCAATGGCTTCTGAGCGTTTCCTTTCGATCTTCAGGCGCGCCTGCTGGCTGTATTGCAGTCGCAATCCGATCCCCAGGGTCACAGCCTCCAGCACCGTGGCTCCCAGTAACCACTGGGGCAGTTCCGCCCCGGTCTGCACTACCCCCAGGCACGCCAGGCATACCACCAGGGCCGGGATGCTGATCAGCAGGGAGGTGAGAAAAAACAGTCCTCCCCCGGTGATTTCCCGGTGCCAGGCGGTGTAGCCCATGGTGAGCAGAAACAGGGTGGCCAGGGTGACCAGAGCAAAGCTGATGTAGCCGGCGGCGGCCAGCGGCAGCATGATGGTCAAGGGCAGATTGATCAGGGCCAGTACCTGCAGCAGGCGGGTAGAGTATTGCAGCCAGCCGGTCTGTTCGGACAGGTTGAAGAAGCTGCGCGAGAGACCGTTCGCCGACCACATTGCCAGCATCATGCCGGCAAAAAGCAGCCGCGGGTGCAGCAGGTTGTTTTCACTCAGATCCCCGGGGAGCAGGTCCGCCAGGGTCAGCCCGATCATCAGGATGCTGAGGATAAAGCCGCAGTGGTAGTAGTAAGTGGCGCCGCCACGCAGGGCGCCCACAATCAGGTTATAAAATGCCAGCATCAGCAGGGCGCCGGCCAGCAACATGTAGATTGTGTTTTGCTGTTGCTGGGTCTGAAGCAAGCCGTTGACGGTGGTCAGTGTCAGTCCGTAAGTCAGGTAGGCCCGGGGAGGCAATTGCAGATAGACAAGCTGGGTGTCGCCGGTGGGCAGGTCTATCCGGAAGCTGCTGCCGCGGCCGCTAATGCGCTGCTGGGGGGGCAGTTGGCGGTACCCCTCGTTGCCATCCGGCAGGTAGAGGGTTGCTGCCGGATTGCCACGCAGATGCAGGGCGAAGGTGCTCTGGTTGCCCAGCTCGTTCTTGATGGCAACGCGGACCCACCAGTATCCATTGCGGATACCCAGACGCTCGATATAGCGGGTGGCCGGCTGAAAACCGGCCGTGGCGGGATGCTGGCTGACTGCCTGGATATCCAGCTCACCGGAGGGGTCGCGCAGGTACTCGGAGTAGATGGTAATGCGGGCCTGATCCGGCAGGCTGTGGATCACAAAGGGGGGCGGCGGTTCCGGGTTGGCCCGACAGAGGCTGCCAACCATGGCCAGCAGAAGAATCAGCGCTCCTCTGAATAAAAACGAATCAGGCCACTTCCGTTGGTTCTTTTGCATCCGTCGCTTTTCCCCGGTCCAGCACATAGGCGTTGAGGCCTGCTTCCGAGAGGATATAGGCTCCCAGCTCACTACGTCGACCATCACCGCACACCACATAGAAAAAATCCTTTTCCAGCGTGTGCACTTCGCGGCGCAATTCGTTGAGTGGCAGGTTGCGGGCACCGGGGGTGCGGTCGTGGCGAAACTCCATGGGCAACCGCACATCCACCAGAATGCAGGCGGTTTCCGCTTCCAGCACCATGGTGTCCAGCTCATCCTCACTGAGGTGGCGAATGACCGAGTCTTGCAGGATGGATTGAAAGTCCTTCTTGCCAAGGCACATCAGGGTGCCGTCACTGGTCATGGTAATGGTGGCGTTGCGGGGGCTGTCGCTGATCAGGGCGTCTTCACCGAAGAAGCGACCGGCGGAGAGGGCTGCCAGGGTTTCCTGTTTGGCGCCTTTGGCGCGGGTGACCATGGCCTTGCCCTGCTTGATCACGAAGAAGGTATCGCCATCCTCGCCCTCGCGCACCACCGTTTCGCCGAGCTGCACTTCCCGTTCCTCGAATTTCACGAACAGGCTGTGAATCATGGCCGGCGGGATGGCGGAAAACAGCTCTGAAGACAGCAGCGCATCCATCCAGTCCCGCTCGCTCTCGTCATCATCCTCGTCGAGCATGGATTCGGCTGCCTGGGTCCAGGTCATCAGCAGATCCAGCTTGTTGCGGTCGATGGCGTAGAGGGTCGTGGTTTCCGCGCTGATGGCGTTGATGGTGTGTTCCGGGTAATTGTCCAGCGCCAGGTAATTCTCGTCATCGTCGGCGGTAAAGTGCCGCACCTGGAAGCTGGCGTCGGTCAGGTCCAGGGAGCCTTCCACCAGAAAATAGGCCTTGTCACTGGTCTGGCCACGTTTGAACAGCAATCGCCCCGGACCGATCTTGATGACGTCGATCTGGCCCTGGATTTCCTTCAGGTGTGATTCGCCCAGGCAGTCAAAGGGAATGAAATTCTCGAGACGAGACATGTCGGCGACGACATCGCTCATTGCTAACCCCCGGCAGTATAAACGTGCAGCATTGGTGGATGAGCCCTGCCGGGCTCACCCTTACTTCTTAGTTGCTACTACTTTATGACTTTTCGCGGGCCACTGCACGGTAACCGATGTCTTTGCGGTGGTAGGCGTTGCGCCATGTGATCTGCTTCACACCGGCATAGGCGTTGGCCTGGGCTTCACCGACGGTGTCGCCGACACCGGTCACGCAGAGTACCCGGCCGCCGCTGGTGACCACCTGGCCGTCTTTCTCGGCGGTGCCAGCATGGAAGACTTTGACGGTGTCGGAATCCGCCCGGTCCAGGCCGTCGATCACGTCGCCCTTGTCGTAGCTGTCCGGGTAGCCGCCGGCGGCCATGACCACACCCAGGGTGGGGCGCGGGTCCCACTGGATCTCGGTCTGGTCCAGCTTGCCGTCCAGGGCCGCCAGGCACAGGGCAGCCAGGTCGGATTGCAGGCGCATCATGATCGGCTGGGTTTCCGGGTCGCCGAAGCGGCAGTTGTATTCGATGACCTTGGGGGCGCCTTCCGGGTTGATCATCAGCCCGGCGTAAAGAAAGCCGGTGTAGGGCATGCCCTCGGCGGCCATCCCTTCCACGGTGGGGGTGATCACCTCGTCCATGATGCGCTGGTAGACCGCATCAGTGACCACCGGCGCCGGGGAGTAGGCGCCCATGCCGCCGGTGTTGGGGCCGGTATCGCCGTCGCCGACGCGCTTGTGGTCCTGACTGGTGGCCATGGGCAATACGTTCTTGCCGTCCACCATGACGATAAAGCTGGCTTCCTCGCCTTCCAGAAATTCCTCCACCACCACGCGGTGGCCGGCGTCGCCGAACTTGTTACCGTCCAGCATGTCGCGTACGGCGTCTTCGGCTTCTTCCAGAGTCATGGCCACAATCACGCCTTTACCGGCGGCCAGGCCATCGGCCTTGATGACGATGGGGGCACCCTGTTTACGGACATAGGCCAGGGCCTCGTCCATGTCGGTGAAGTTGCCGTAGGCGGCGGTGGGGATGTGATGGCGAGCCAGGAAATCCTTGGTAAAGGCTTTTGAGCCCTCCAGCTGGGCGGCGAGCTTGCTGGGGCCAAAACACTTCAGGTTGTTGTCCTGGAAGGTATCCACCAGGCCTTCCACCAGCGGCGCTTCCGGCCCGACGATGGTCAGGTCGATGCCGTTGTCCTTGGCGAAGGCCAGCAGGGCAGGTTGGTCCAGCACGTCGATGGCTACGTTTTCCACCCCGGCTTCCCGGGCGGTGCCGGCATTGCCGGGTGCCACGAACACTTTTTCTACCTGCTCAGCCTGAGCCACTTTCCAGGCCAGCGCATGCTCGCGGCCACCGCCGCCAATGATCAGAACTTTCATTGAGGTTACTGCCTCTTCTGACGTTGTCTCTATTGGAGACGGGTCAGACGTCGGACGTCGGACGCTAACCCGGTTTTGTCGTCAGACGTCCGACTTCAGACGTCCGACCGCTTAATGTCTGAAATGACGCATGCCGGTGAAGACCATGGCCATGCCGGCTTCGTCGGCGGCGGCAATGACTTCTTCGTCGCGGATCGAGCCGCCCGGCTGGATCACGCAGCTGATGCCTACCTTGGCGGCATTGTCGATACCGTCGCGGAACGGGAAGAAGGCGTCGGAGGCCATCACCGACCCTTCCACCTGCAGGCCGGCATGCTCGGCCTTGATGGCGGCAATGCGGGCGGAGTTGACGCGGCTCATCTGGCCGGCGCCCACGCCCACGGTCTGGCGGTTCTTGGCGTAGACGATGGCGTTGGATTTGACGAACTTGGCCACTTTCCAGGCGAAGATCAGGTCGTGCATCTCGGCTTCCGTAGGGGCGCGCTTGGTGACCACTTTCAACTCGCCTTCGGTGATCATGCCGATGTCGCGGTCCTGCACCAGCAGGCCACCGTTGACGCGCTTGTAGTCCAGGCCTTCTGTCGCCGGGCCGTCGATCTCGCCACACACCAGTACCCGTACGTTTTTCTTGGCAGTGGTAATGGCCAGTGCCTCATCGGTGGCAGACGGGGCGATAATCACTTCCACAAACTGACGATCGACAATGGCCTGGGCGGTGGCGGCATCCAGCTCTCGGTTGAAGGCGATGATGCCGCCGAAGGCAGATTCGGTATCCGTTTCGAAGGCCAGGTCGTAAGCCTTGCCGATGCCGTCCAGGCTAACGGCCACACCACAGGGGTTGGCGTGTTTGACGATCACACAGGCGGGCTTGGTGAAGGACTTCACACACTCCAGCGCCGCGTCGGTGTCGGCGATGTTGTTGTAGCTCAGTTCCTTGCCCTGCAGTTGCTTGGCCGTAGCAATGGAGGCCGGTGCCGGATTGCGTTCGGTGTAGAAGGCCGCTTTCTGGTGCGGGTTCTCGCCGTAGCGCATGTTCTGGGTCTTTTCGAAGTTCAGGTTGATGGTGCGCGGGAAGTCGTCATTGTTTTCACCGACTTTCTTGCCGAAGTAGTTGGCAATGGCGCTGTCGTAAGCGGCGGTGTGTTCGAAGGCCTTGATGGCCAGATCGAATCGCAGGGTGTCGGACAGGGCGCCGTTGTTGGCTGCCATGTCGTCCAGAACGCGCTGGTAATCTGCAGCGGCGGTCACAATGCCGACGCTGGCATTGTTCTTGGCGGCGGAACGTACCATGGTGGGGCCGCCAATATCGATGTTTTCGATGGCGTCTTCCAGGGAGCAATCCGGGTTGGCTACGGTGGCCTCGAAGGGGTACAGGTTGACCACCACCAGATCAATGCGGCTGATGTCGTTGTCCGCCATTACCTGCTCGTCCTGGCCGCGACGGCCCAGGATGCCGCCGTGCACTTTCGGGTGCAGGGTCTTCACCCGGCCGGCCATCATTTCCGGGAAACCGGTGTAGTCGGAGACTTCGCGTACCGCGATGCCCTCGTCCTGCAGCTTCTTGTAGGTGCCGCCCGTGGAGAGGATCTCCACGCCTTGCTCGGCCAGGGCCTTTGCAAATTCGACGATACCTGTCTTGTCGGAAACACTGATCAGTGCACGTTCAACCGCGTTGCTCATGGGGTTTCACCAAGTTACGTTCTGGAATAAGTGGTTCATTTAAAAACAAAAAAAGGGCAGTAAGGACTGCCCTTCATCTTCGCGGTCGTGCTTACAGCAGACCGTACTGCTTGAGTTTCTTGCGCAGGGTGCCACGGTTCAGGCCCAACAGCTCGGCGGCCTTGGTCTGGTTGCCGCGGGTGTACTCGAGCACTTTCTCAAGCAGCGGAATTTCCATTTCCGCCAGCACCATCTGGTAAAGCTCGCTCACCGGCTCGCCGTCCAGCTGGTTGAAATAATCGTTTAACGAACGTCGCACACAATTGCGCAGGGTGTCGTGAGTTTCACTGCGCGCAATGGTCAGGTGCGGCTTTCGTGCTTCAGCGGTGTTCATTTCAGTGAGTGTCCGTGCAGCGGCTGTGTTAACTGAAGAAAGGGTCATGCGGCCAAGGCTCCGTTTTTCTTCCGGGCAGACACCTCGCCATAGCGACCGAATCGTACCCGGTCGGTAGTGGCGTTTATCTGTTGGAAAAACTGCTCGATTGCCAACCGTTGATCGGTGGCATTTTCCAGTGTGTTAAATCCGCGCCGGAAGTCTTCCCCACCGGGCAGGTTTTGCGTGTACCAGCCCAGATGTTTACGCGCGATACGCACTCCCATGAACTCTCCATAGAACTGGTGGAGTTCGGCGAGGTGCTGTTGCACGCAATCGTGGACTTCCGTTACTAACGGCGCTGCGGCTAGCGAGCCGTGCTCGAGGTAATGCAGGGTATCCCGGAAGATCCACGGGTTCCCCTGTGCAGCGCGGCCGATCATGATACCACCCGCGCCGGTGGATTCCAGTACCCGTTTAGCTTTTTCCGGGCTATCCACGTCACCGTTAGCCATAACGGGAATATTGACTGCGGCCACCACCCGGGCGATGGAGTCATACTCGGCGTCGCCGTTGAACTTGTCCGCGCGGGTGCGGCCATGGATGGCCAGGGCCTGGATGCCCGCCGCTTCGGCGATTCGAGCGATCTCCACGGCGTTGCGATGATCGCGATCGGGGCCGGTACGAATCTTCAGGGTTACCGGTACGTCCACAGCAGCGACCACCGCATCCAGGATGCGGGCCACCAGCTCCGGGTCGGCCAGCAGGGCGGAACCTGCGGCGCGTTTGCACACTTTCTTTGCCGGGCAGCCCATATTGATATCAATGATCTGGGCGCCATGATCCACATTGGCGCGGGCCGCGTCGGCCAGCATGGCCGGCTCGCCGCCGGCAATCTGCACCGACACCGGCCCGGGCTCACCACTGTGATCCAGTCGTTGGCGTGACTTTCGAGAGTTCCACAGACGGGTGTCCGAGGTCACCATTTCCGATACCAGCAGGCCGGCACCCAGATCCCGGCACAGACGCCGGAAAGGACGATCCGTGACGCCGGCCATGGGGGCCAGAATCAGCGAATTGGGCAAGGTGTATGGGCCGATTTGCATAGGGGCGGAATGGCATGTGTTTAAGGGGGGCTAATGATAGTGAGCGGCGCGCGGGGATGAAAGGGCGCAGGGTAAAAAATGCGCAATTTCGGGCTCAGGCGGGTGCGGTGGTGTTATCTGAGTGGTTAGTTGCGAGGAGCGAGGTACGAGTCTCGAAAGGCAAAACCGGTTTGGCTTTTCGAGACTCGTACCTCGTTACTCGCTGATCCTGCCGGGGGCGTCTGGCGTCGGCATCGGGTCAGGGCCGCTATCGCTGGCTCACCCGTTCCTTGGCATCCACGGCTGGCAGCAGGCGCAGGTTATAGTTCACCGCCTGCTCGCCCGGATCGACAATTTCCAGGGAGATGTGCAGCGGAGTGTTCACCGGCATGGCCTCCATGTTTGTCAGATCTCCCCGTAGATATTCCGCCGGGCTGAAGCGACGGCTGGCGACGGGATTACCATTGAGGGCGCTGAAGCTCAGTTCCAGTTCTGGAAACGGCTGCGGGTAACGGGCTTCGTTGAACAGGATGGCGTCCACGATCAGGGCGTTGGTGTAGTCGGGATGGCTGCGGACGACCAGATTGGCACCGCGCAGTTTACTGATATCCGTGCGGTTGGGCAGCCGGCAGCCCAGCACGCCGCAGGCCTGTTGGTAGAGGGGGCGCCATTGCGGGGTACGGGCCAGATCATCGAAATTGAAGTAGGCGTATTGTGCTACCAGTACCACCAGGGCCAGGGCTGACAGACCGCCCCATTTGAGCATCCCCGTCCAGTCGTGTTGCTGGCGGAAGGGCGTATCGCGCTCACGTACCGGCTGCGACAATGGGACCGGTTCTTCGGTCAGGTCGTCGCCAAACAGGTCCAGGCCGCCGAACAGGCTGTCATCATCGTCATCCTGTGGCGGTTTGGGGGCCGGTTTTTTCTTGGCCTGTGGCGGTTGTGCCGTGGCTTTCGGCGGGCTGGCCTGGCTGTCCCGGGGGGCAAAACTGGCGGGTTGGCTGGCGGTCTGTTTCGCTGGCGGATCGTCTTCGTTTTCCAGTTCCTTGAGCAGGGCCTCGGCCCAGGCCTCATCCGCATTGTCGTTATGACTGGCGCGGCCAGCGCCCTGCATGTCGGAAAAATCTTCCCCGAGCCCGGAGTCGGCGGCATCTTCATCCAGATTGATGAAGGAGTCGCTCAGCTCCATACCTTCAATGCTGAGGCTGGAGGTGGCCCCGTCATCGTCATCATCGAACGTCTGCCGAGAGTCTTCGCTGGCGTTGCCTGCATTGCTTTCCAGGGCGCCTGCCCAGCGATCGTCGGCGGCGTCCTGTTTGGCCGGGGGGCCATCAATCAGGTAGTCACTGGCCTGAAAAATCTGCAGGCAGGAGCCGCAGCGTACCGCGCCGCGGGCCTGCTTCAGGTGTTCTTCGGTGATCTTGAACTGGGCTGCACAGTGTGGGCAGCGGGTTTTGTATTGGGCGGCCATGGCTTTCGCCTGATTGTTATTGGTGATGAGACGCTAGGCGCTGCACGGACCAGACTATGACGCAGCCACAAATCAGGGCCGTGTGCGCAAATATGTTTTACAGAAAAAGCGGGACAGGCCGCAAGGACCTGTCACTCAGTTTTACGTCGTACTCCGTCGATCCGCACCCAGTCGCCCTGTTGAGTGGTGGGATTCAAATCAAACCAGGGGGCGTAGGCGTTGCGGACGGATTCGGCCTGTTCGGCCAGAATGCCGGACAGGGCCAGGGAGCCCCCCGGGCGACAATAGCTGGCCAGCTGACCGGCCAGCTCCACCAGCGGGCCGGCCAGGATGTTGGCCACAAGTACGTCGCAGCGATAGTCCGCCGGCAGATTTTCCGGCAGGTAGAGTCGGAGTGCGTCGGCGACACCGTTGTTGCGGGCGTTGTCTTCGCTGGCGGTCAGTGCCTGGGGATCGATGTCGGTGCCGGTGGCATTGCCGGCCCCCAGCAGCAGGGCGGCGATGGCCAGCACCCCGGAGCCACACCCGAAATCCAGTACCGCCTTGCCGGTCAGGTCGGCCCGGTCCAGCCATTCCAGACACAGGGCTGTGGTTTCATGGGTGCCGGTGCCGAAGGCCAGCCCCGGATCCAGTTTCAGATTTACCGCCTGGGGATCCGGCGAGGCACTCCAGCTGGGGACGATCCACAGCCGTTCACCAAAGCGCATGGGCGCAAAATCATCCATCCAGGCCCGTTCCCAGACCTGATCATCCAGCGTCTCGTGATGATGGGCCTGGGCCTCCAGCCCCTGTTGTTGCAGGGCAGCGAGGATCAATGCCGGGTCACGGTCCGCATCGAACAGGGCGCTGACCACGGTGTTCTGCCACAGGGGGCGAGCACCGGGCGGTGGCTCGAAGACTGGCTGATCGGCGCCGTCGGTGAGCGTAACCGCGCAGGCGCCCATGTCTTCCAGTGCGGATTGAAAGGCATCCGCATGGGCTTCGGTGGTGGCGAGGTGGAGCTGGAGCCAGGCCATGGTTTCGCTTCGCTCTAGTTGAGAGTTAACAGTTGATAGTTGACAGCTCGCGGGGTGGGCGGTGCTGGGCTTCTAACGCAGAAGGCCGCGCACAGGTGCCGGGCGCGGCCTCCGAGGCTAATGGTAACAGCGAACAGTGATCGCGAGCTATTCGCTGTCAACTGTCAGCTGTCCACTATCAACTGCTTTTATTCCTGTCCCAGCTTTTTCTCGAGGTGGTGAATATCCACGCCGCCGGCAATGAAGGCCTTGTCCCTGAAGATCTTGTTGCGGTGCAGTTCCACATTGGTCTTGATGCCCTCCACCACGATTTCGTCCAGCGCATTCTTCATGCGGGCGAAGGCGATTTCGCGATTTTCTCCCCAGGTGATCAGCTTGCCGATCAGGGAATCGTAGAAGGGGGGTACGGTGTAGCCGCTGTAGATATGGGAGTCCACACGGACGCCGTTGCCACCCGGCGCGTGGAAATAGGTGATCTTGCCGGGGCAGGGGGTGAAGCGGACCGGATCTTCCGCGTTAACACGGACCTCGATGGCATGCCCCTGGAAGGTGATGTCTGACTGTTGCAGCTGCAGGCCTTCGTCGCTGGCGATGCGCAGTTGCTCCTTGACGATGTCGACACCGGTGATCATTTCGGTCACCGGGTGCTCTACCTGTACACGGGTATTCATCTCGATGAAGTAGAACCCTTCATTTTCGTACAGGAATTCGAAGGTGCCGGCACCCCGGTAATTGATTTCCTTGCAGGCGTTGACGCAACGCTCGGCCACTTCATCTTTCAGGTGTTGGGGAATGCCCGGCGCGGGGGCTTCTTCCACCACCTTTTGGTGACGACGTTGCAGGGAACAGTCCCGGTCGCCCAGATGGATGGCATGGCCGGCGCCATCCGCCAGGACCTGGACTTCCACGTGACGGGGTTTCTGCAGGAACTTTTCCATGTAAACGGTGGCGTCACCGAAGGCATTCTTGGCTTCAGAGCGGGTCAGGGTGATGGCATTGAGCAGGTGCTTGGCGTCTTCCACCACGCGCATGCCACGGCCGCCGCCGCCGGCAGCGGCCTTGATGATCACCGGGTAGCCGATCTTCTCGGCCATGGCCAGGGAGGCATCGCCGTCGTCCCCCAGGGGGCCATCGGAGCCGGGCACGGTGGGAACACCGGCTTTCTTCATGGCTTCAATGGCGGCGACCTTGTTGCCCATCAAACGGATGGTCTCCGCCTTGGGGCCGATAAAGGTGAAGCCGGAGCGTTCCACGCTTTCGGCAAAATCCGCATTTTCGGCGAGGAAACCGTAACCCGGGTGAATGGCGTCGGCGTCGGTGACTTCCGCCGCACTGATAATCGCCGGGATGTTCAGGTAGGACTCGGTGGACGAGGCCGGGCCGATGCAGACCGCTTCGTCGGCCAGCCGTACGTGCATCAGATCCCGGTCAGCCTTGGAATAAACCGCCACGGTGCGAATGCCCAGCTCCTTGCAGGCACGCAGGATGCGCAGGGCGATTTCGCCGCGGTTGGCAATGACAACCTTTTCCAGCATGAGATGCCTCCGTTAAACGATGGAGAACAGAGGCTGATCGAATTCAACCGGTTCGCCGTCTTCCACAAGGATGGCATCAATGGTGCCGGACTTGTCCGCTTCGATCTGGTTCATCATCTTCATGGCTTCGACGATGCACAGCACGTCGCCGGCCTGGACCTTCTTGCCCACCTCCACAAAGGAAGACGCACCCGGTGACGGGGAGCGGTAGAAAGTGCCAACCATGGGGGAGCGCACCAGATGACCACTGGGGGTGTTGTCGGCCGGTGCGGGAGTGTCAGCGGCTGGCGCCTGCGCCGGAGCGGGCGCCGGTGCAGGTGCCTGCGGAGCCGCATAGTAGTGCGCGGGCGCCGCAGGGTGACGGGAGCCGCGGCTGATGCGCACGGATTCTTCCCCTTCACAGATCTCCAGCTCTTCGATGCCGGATTCTTCCAGCAGCTCAATCAGTTTCTTGATCTTGCGAATATCCATGTATTAACCATCCAGTTGTTCAAGGGCGGCGGTCAGCGCCAGCGTGTAGCCGGTGGCGCCGAGCCCGCAGATCACGCCCCGGGCAATATCAGAAAAATAGGAGTGATGGCGGAAGCTTTCCCGAGCATGCACATTGGAGAGGTGCACCTCGATAAAGGGGATGTCCACCGCCAGCAGGGCGTCACGCAGGGCCACGCTGGTATGGGTGAAGGCCGCCGGATTGATAATGATGAAGTCGATGCCCTCGGTGCGGGCATCGTGGATCCGTTCAACCAGCTCGTATTCCGCGTTGCTTTGCAGGTGCTGCAAGTGGTGGCCGGCATCGCTGGCCTGGGTCTGCAGTTGCTGGTTGATATCGGCCAGGGTGACATGGCCGTACTTGTCCGGCTCACGGGTGCCGAGCAGATTCAGGTTTGGGCCATGTAAGACCAGAATGGAAGCCAAAACGGGTCCCCCTGGGGAATTTGTCGTTATCTACCGTGAACGTGCAGGAAATGCACCGGTTATCCCGGTGTTTCTGGCACTTGTGCAATACTAGGGGGAAATCATGACAGAAAAAAGGGTTTTACAACATTCGTTACAAGTTGCCGGAAGATGCCGTGCAATCGGTACTGTTTCACGATTTTTGGTTAGGCGGAGCTCCTACGGCAAGGGCATGGGGTCGTGGAGGGGCATCAAAGCCCCGGCATCACCCGTTGGTCCAGATGCTCCAGGAACCTCGCTGGTTTCATTTCCCCCAGTACCCGGGATTCCGGTAGCTCCGTGCCTGCCGGGGTAAAGAACACCAATGCCGGCAGGCCGAGGATGTTGTACTGCTCCATGATGGCCTGGCTGTCGGCGTTAATCTCGGTGATGTCCACCCGATAAAGGTCGAAGTCTTCCATGGCTGCCAGTACCTGGGGATCGCTGAGGGTGGTTTCCTCCAGCACCTTGCAGGCCACGCACCACTCAGCAAAGAAATCCACCAGCACCGGCTTGCCGGCCCGGCGGGAATCGGCCAGGGCCGTGGTGAGATTGTCGCGGCCCAGGATGGTCTGCCAGGGACCGTGGTCGCCGGGAGAGCTGACGGTGTCAGTCACCGGTGCCGGTTGTGTCATCGGCGCCAGGGGTTGCAGTGGGTCGTCGCCACCGCTGAGTGCCCCGACGATCATTACCGAACCATAGAGGGCCAGCACCAGAGCGATACCCCGCTTGAGTCGGGCCATTCCCTCGCCGGCGGATTCCAGGGCGCCGAGCTGCACCCCGTAGATCGCCAGCAGCAGACCGTAAAGGCCCAGGGTAAGGGTGCCGTTGATGATGCGGTCCAGCAGCCAGATGGCGACGCCCAGCATGACCACACCAAAGAAGCGTTTGATTTCTTCCATCCACATGCCGGCCCGGGGCAGCAGGCTGCCGCCGCCGGTACCGAAAATGATCAGCGGCACCCCCATGCCCATGGACAGGGCGAACAGGGAAGCCGCACCGGTCAGGGCATCGCCGCTGGCGGCCACATAGATCAGTGCTCCGGCCAGAATCGGGGTCACACAGGGAGAGACCACCAGGGCGGAGATGGTGCCCATGATGGCGGCACCAAGCAGATTGCCCCGTTGGCTGTCGCCGGGCTGGTGCAGCTTGTTACGCAAGAAAGCAGGCAGTTGCAGCTCGTAGAGACCGAACATGGACAGGGCCAGTAACACGAAGACCACCGTGGAGGTGATGATGGCTGCCGGTTGTTGCAGCAGGACCTGAAGATTCAGGCCGGCGCCAAATACCGCAACCAGCAGCCCGGCCAGGGTATAGGGCACCGCCATGCCCAGCACATAGCTGGTACTGAGCACAAAGCCGCGACTGGCGCTGGGTTCCTTTTCGCCGGCGATGATCCCGGAAAGGATCGGCACCATGGGGAAGACGCAGGGCGTGAACGCCAGTAGCAGGCCGCCCACGAAGAACAGGCCGATGATCAGTCCCAGGGAGCGGTCGGTCATCCACCGGTTGAAGGCGTTGGCGTCTTCGGATTGCAGGGTGCTGAGAAAACCGCCGTCATCATTGCGGGTGCTGGGGGACTCAGCGGGAGTGGCCGCGGTCGCGGCCGGGGACTTTTTTGCCGGTGCCGGATTGGCCAGCGGGATAACCTTCTTGGTGGGCGGATAGCACAGGGTGTCCTCAATACAGCCCTGGTAACGGACTTCCAGCTCGGTGGCCACCAGCGGTACGCTGGCGACCGGCAGGGTCAGGGAAAGCCGGTCGTAGTAAACCTGCACATCCCCGAAAATTTCGTCGGTCTTGTCCTTGCCGGGGGGGAGGGTGTAGTCGGCGAAATCCTCCAGCACATTGCCATTCTGGTCTCGCAAGCTGAAGCCGAAACGGTGCTGGTACAGATAAACGTCGTCGATCAGCTCGAAATCCAGCAGCAGTTGCTGGCTGTCCCAGTCGGCATCGGTTACCAACTGGATGGCTTCATCTACGGTAGGAAGGCGGTCTTCACCGAAAAAATCCTGCGCCAGGGTAGCGGAACATGCCAGCAGCAGTGTCAGGGCGAACCCCAGTCGTAGCCAGGTTTTTTGCATTAGTTACTCCTCAATCCCCAAAAGCAAAAGACGGCATCGTTTCGATGACGGAATGACCGATAAGTTTCAGGGCGGATTATTAACGGTGCCTTAAGATTGCTTTAAGGCATCCGTAGGAAGCTGTGGTCTCAATAACAGGAGAACCTTATGCGCTTTCTACGGGTACTTGTACTGCTGGCCGTTCCCTGGCTGGCCATTGCCCAGCCCCCATTTTCCCCCGAGCTGCAGGCAGACGCAAAAGTCATTTATGTGGACTTCTGGGCCAGCTGGTGCGGGCCGTGTCGGCGTTCCTTTCCCTGGCTCAATCATATGCAGGCCAAATACGGAGAAAAGGGCTTCACCGTGATTGGCGTCAACGTGGATCCCAGCCGGGAAGACGCCCAGTTGTTCCTGGACAAATACCCGGCCACCTTCCCGCTGGTGTACGACCCGGACGGCGAGCTGGCCACCCGTTACGCCCTGCAGGGCATGCCCAGCTCCATCCTGTTGGGTGCCGATGGTGAAGAGCTGTCGCGCCATATCGGCTTCTCCGAAAAGCACAAGGATGACTACGAGCAGGAAATCGTTCGGTTACTGGAGGCAAAACAATGAAAAGGCTGATCAGTCTTGTGGCCGTGATGACGGCCCTGGGTGCCCTTGCCGGGTGCCAGAACTTGGGGGTGCAACCGTGGGAGCGTGATCTGCTGGCCAAGCCGGTGATGACACCGGGGGCGGCAGACGGTCTCGATGATGCGCTGGATGATCACATCTATTTCAGCAAGGAAGCGTCCAGTGGCGGGCGCGGTTTTGGCGGCGGCGGCTGCGGCTGCAACTGAGGGACGAACCATGAAAAAAATGTTAGACGGAAAGAAGATTGGTGCGGGCCTGGCAGCGGCAACGTGTTCCCTGCTGGGGCAACCAGCCATAGCTCAGGATAGCACCGATGCGTGGCAATTTGATTCTGCCGTGCTGTATTACAGTGAGCAGGATAGGGTGACGGCAGTGGAGCCCGTGGTTCGTGCCAAAAAGCAGTTCCAGGACGAGAGTGAACTGGAAATGAAATTGACCCTGGATACACTTACCGGGGCCTCTCATAACGGCGCCATCACTTCTGACAAGCCACAGACCTTTACCTCTCCTTCCGGGAACAGTTCCTATCAAGTGACCAATGAGGTTCCCCTTGATGATGCCTTCAAGGACACCCGGGTAGCCGCCAACATGCAATATACCCGTCCGTTCACCCGCAACCTGCGCTGGACCGGCGGTCTCAACTTTTCCAATGAGTATGACTTTACCTCCCTGGGGCTGAATGCCGGTCTGTTGTGGGACCTGAACAACAAGAACACCACGCTGACGTTTGGGGTGGCCCATGAGGCGGACACCATTGACCCGGTGGGTGGGTCGCCGGTCGGGCTGACTTTCCAGAGTGACGAGGACAAGACCGATGGCAGTGAAGACAAGTCGATCAATGACTTTCTGATCGGCATGACGCAGGTGATCAACCGCCGCTGGATCATGCAGTTGAACTACAACCTGTCCATATCAGATGGGTATCACACCGACCCGTACAAGATTGTCACGGTGGTGGATGCCAACGGCGATCCGCTGGAAGCGGAAAGTTTCGGCGCCAACGATATTGGTGCCGGCGACGCACAGGTTTTCGAGTTGCGACCGGATTCGCGGACCAAGAATGCCTTGTACTGGGAGAACCGTTACCACTTCAACCGGGATGTGCTGGCGGTGGGCTATCGTTTCATGTCCGATGACTGGGGTATCACGTCCCATACCCTGGATGTGAAGTACCGTTTCCAGTTCGATAACGGCTGGTACCTGCAGCCCCATGTGCGCTGGTACGACCAGAGCCAGGCAGACTTCTATAAGGAATCCATTACGGCTTCCGAGCTGACATCACTGCAGAACAGCCAGGGCGAAGTTTCGGCGGATTACCGTTTGGGTAACCTCACGGATACCACCTATGGGTTCAAGGTCGGCAAGGAGTGGGCCAACAACCAGCAGCTGAGCCTGCGGGTGGAGAGCTTCACCCAGAGTGGCGACAGCGATGCCTCGGAACTGGATGCACTCATCACTCAGGTCGGTTATACCTTCTACTGGTAACCGATTTGACGATGGTGGAGCCCGGATGAAGCAGGGCAGAGATGAAATGTACAAGGCCCTTACCCTGGAGCAGGACGGCCCCCTTTGGCGGGGCCGTTTTGTTGCCATGGCCAGCCCCTGTGAATGTCTGGTCAGGGGTGTTGATGAAAGCCTGGCACGTGAGGTGGCGGAGTCTGTGGCTGCGGAAGCCTGGCGCATTGAACACAAGTATTCCCGCTATCGTGACGACAATCTGGTCGCGGCAATCAATGCCGGTGATCAACAATGGGTGACGCTCGACGAGGAGACGGTCAGGTTGCTGGATTTTGCTGACCAGTGCTGGCGTCTCAGTGCTGGCGCCTTTGACATCACCTCCGGGGTTCTGCGTCGCGCCTGGCGGTTTGATGGTTCTGATCAAGTGCCCCAGCCGGAACAGGTGCATGCCCTGTTGCCACTGGTGGGTTGGGACAAGGTGGAGCGGGAGGCCGGCTGTATTCGGTTGCAAAAAGGCATGGAGCTGGATCTGGGCGGTATCGGCAAGGAATATGCCGTGGACAGTGCTTTTCAGCGGGCAGGTAAACTGACTGATGCCGATCTGCTGGTGAACTTCGGCGGTGATCTGGTGGCTCGTGCTGCCACATCTCCCTGGCAGGTGGGTATGGAAGGTACCGCAAGGCCCATGGCCGGCCAGTTACGGTTCACCACCGGGGCACTGGCTACCAGTGGTGACAGCCGGCGTTATCTGCTGCGTAATGGTATTCGATACAGCCATGTGCTGGATCCGCGCAGCGGTTGGCCTGTGGCCGATGCGCCGCGTGCAGTCACTGTGTTTGGGCAGCAATGTACCCAGGCGGGGTTATTGTCCACGCTGGCCTTGCTGCAAGGCCGGGATGCGGAAACCATGCTGCGCGGTGCTGGTGTACAGTACTGGATTCAATGGGGAGATGATGCGGCTGCTACTGGTTGAAGATGATGCGCTGCTGGCGGATGGCCTGCAGCGTGCCCTCCGCGCGGAAGGGTATACCGTCGATCTGGTTGATCGTGGAGACCTGGTCTTGCCTGCGTTGGCTGCAGGCGGGTTTGAGCTGGTGCTGCTTGATTTGGGGTTGCCAGGGCTGGATGGCATGGCTGCATTACGTGCCTTGCGTCAGCAGGACAAACAGATTCCCGTGATCATCATCAGTGCCCGGGATGCGCTTGATGACCGCATTACAGGCCTGGATAGCGGAGCAGACGACTATCTGGTGAAGCCGTTTTCCGCGGTGGAGCTGATTGCCCGTATTCGTGCCCGGCTGCGTCGTCGGGAAGCACCAGGTAGTGAAATACTGACGGTGGGGGATTTGGCGATTGATGCAGCCCGCTTCAGCGTGACCCGTGGTGGAGAGCCGGTCAATCTATCCCGGCGGGAAATGAGCGTGCTGCTGCAACTGGTGCGTCACCGTGGCCGTGTGCTTACCCGTGATCAGCTCGAACAAGGGCTATATGGCTGGAATGAGGATGTGGAGAGCAATGCGCTGGAAGTGCATATCCATCACTTGCGCAAAAAGCTCGGCAGCGGTCTTATCCGCACGGTAAGAGGCGTTGGCTACAGTCTCAGCGGAGATCAGGAATGACTTTCTCCATTCGTCGTTTTCTGGTTGCTTCCATCTTGATGGTGATCCTCGGTGGAGGACTGCTGCTGGGGATTCTTACCTATCGCACGATCTATCATGAACTGGATGAGCAGTACGATGCCGAACTGGTGCAGAGTGCTCACTTGTTGGCGGGTTTCTGGCAGGATGGTCACCCACCGGAGACCTCCCTTTCTGCGCTGGATAGTCAGGAATCCCGCTATCTGCGCTATTTTATCTACCAGCTATGGCAGAGCGGCAAACTGGTTTCTGCCAGTGAAGGCTCTCCCGAATCTCCCCTGGTTGCGCTCAATGAGCGGCCCCATTACGAGGAAATCAAAGGCTGGCACGCCTATTCGTTACCCCTTTCGAATAATCGCTGGCTGATCCTGGCAGAGAGTGACTATGCCCGCCATTCCATGGTGAAAAATGTGGCGGGTTCTCTGCTCGCCCCGTACTTGATCAGTGTGCCTTTCGTGATGTTGCTGGTGTGGCTGGCGATTCGTCTTGGTCTGTCGCCGTTGTCGGATCTTGCCCGCTCGGTGAGCCGCCGATCCACGGATAACCTGACGCCGTTAACGGGGGGCAAGCAGGTACGTGAATTGGAACCGGTGAAAGAGGCGATCAATGCCTTGTTGCAACGCCTGGACGCTGGTATCGAGCGTGAAAAGCGGTTTACTGCAGATGCTGCCCATGAGTTAAGGACCCTGCTGATGGTGCTGCGATTGCACGCTGAGAACGCCCGTTCCCTGTCGGATCCGCAACTACGGGACGAATCCCTGCAAGGGCTGCAGGAAGCGGTAGGGCGCGCTGAGCGAATGCTTGAGCAGTTGCTGGTGCTGGCGCGGCTTGATCCTGCTCAGGGCCCACCTGAGCAGGGTGCCTGTGCAGATATCCTCAGGGTGGCAAGGGATACGTTGGCCTCGCTGGTGCCCCTGGGGGACCGTTTCAACCAGCAGCTTGTGTTGTGTCTGGAGGAATCCCTTCTGGTGGCAATGCCTGAGGAAGCCCTGCAGCTGGTGCTGCGTAACCTGATCGACAACGCCTGCCGCTATGCCTCGCCTGGCGTGATACAGGTGAATGCGGAGCGGCAGGGCCGTCAGGTCTCTATTGAAATCTCAGATAGTGGTGAGGGGTTGAGCGAAGAGCAATGGCAGCGCTATCGGGAACGTTTCAGTCGGGGGCATTCGGATAGCGATGGAGCCGGGCTGGGTTTGTCCATCGTCAATGGTCTGCTCTCTCTTTATGGCGGTAGTCTGACTTACCGTAAACGGTGTGCGCAGACTCCCGCAGCTGCTATCGTGTTACTCCCTGCCGCAACTCAGAAGCCTGGGCTATAGTAGCGGTTCGTCGATCTTGGGAGTGATCATGAGTAACGAGAAATTCACCGAAAAAATGGGCGACGCCATGCTCGACCCCCGTCATAACCGGATCTGGAAGGGCGTTCTCTGGCTACTGGGGTTGTTACTGCTGGTGGACGTGCTGCTGAGCTGGTACTGGAGTCAGGAACCGGAGCTGCGTGAATTGCCCAGCCGTGACAATGCGGTTGCCGGTGAAACCATTGCCCGGGAGCTGATTTTCGTTGCGGACACCTTGCTGTCCAAACCGGGGGGTTATCTCAGTAATGACATACTCCCGCATCGTCTTTGGATGGATAATATGCCGTCCTGGGAATACGGTGTTCTGGTTCAAGTCCGTGATTTCACCCGGGTGCTGCGTCGTGACATGAGCCGCTCCCAGTCCCAGAGCCAGGAAGACCGGGATCTGGCCATTGCCGAGCCCCAGTTCAATTTTGACGCGCAAAGCTGGGCCATGCCGGCCACAGAAAGCGAATATCGCCGGGGTATCAAGGCGCTGCAGCGTTATCTGGAGCGTCTCACCGATGCCAACGAAGGGGACGGTACCTTCTATGCCCGGGCCGATAACCTCAACTACTGGCTCAACGAAGTGCAGAGCCGGCTGGGTTCTCTCAGTTTGAAACTGAGCCAGAGTGTGGGGCGCAGTGAGCTGAATATGGATGTGGGCAGTGCCGAGTCCGTTGCCAAACCCGGCAATGAAGAAGACTTTGTGAAAACGCCCTGGTTGAAGATTGACGATGCATTTTATGAAGCGCGTGGAGCGACCTGGGCCCTGACGCAGCTGATGCGTGCCGCCGAGGTGGATTTCGCCGAAGTGCTCCGTAAAAAGAATGCCACTGTCAGCTTCCGGCAAATGGTCCGGGAACTGGAAGCCACCCAGGAAACCCTGTGGAGCCCGTTGATTCTCAACGGCGACGGCTTCGGCATGCTGGCCAACCATTCCCTGGTCATGGCCAACTATGTGACCCGCGCCAATGCGGCCCTGGTGGATCTGCGGAAACTGTTGCAGGAAGGGTAAAAAGGCAATTAATAGTTAACAGTTAGTAATTAATAGTTGCGCGCTCTGCGTCAGCTTTTACTCCAAGCAAAGAGGCCGCGCCCACAGGTTGGGCGCGGCCTCTTGCGTTTCAGACAAAACAAATCCTGTCCGCAGCGTTATTAATTATTCATTATTAATTATGTTTACGCCGCATTCTTTTCCTTCACTTGCGGCAGGCTGGCGCGCCATTTTTCGATCAGGGCGCTGTTGTCGTCTTCCCAGGGATGGAAACCGGGTTTCAGGTAACTGAACCAGGCGGGGATGACGCTGCTGATGACGCCACGGTAGCCGAAGCCTTTCCACAGGCCCTTGGCCAGGGTCAGGGGCTGGCGGTGGATGCCGTCGCGTTTGAGCATTTGCCAGGTGAAGTAGGAGGTGAAGCCCACCAGGTAAGCAGAGCCGGACAGGAAGGTGCGCTGCCGCTCCAGATAGTTGTCGCTCACGTCCTTGTAGAGGTCGTAGGCCACGGCCTTGTGCTCGGTTTCCTCAATGGCATGCCAGACCCACAGGTTGCGCACCGAGGGATGCATTTTTTCCACCAGGTCCGGGCGACGCAGAATGGCATCGGCGAGAATCGCGGTGATGTGCTCCAGACCGGCCGTGGCTGCCAGCTGCTGCTGCTGGCTCATGTACTTGCGGGCGCCGGCCAGCAGTTTGCGGGTTACCGCCAGAGCATGATTGACGATATCGTCGTATTGGCCGTCGGCAATAAGATCATTGAAGGCCTGATGCTCCAGGGAGTGCATGGCTTCCTGGCCGATAAAACCGGAGATGTCTTTCTGGCGGTCCGGGCCTTTTGCCTGGTCGCGCAGGGCGCGAACGGAATCCACGAAGAAACGTTCGCCATCCGGGAAGGTCAGCGACATCACGTTCAACACATGGGTGAGCACCGGGTCATTGTCGAACCAGTAGGGCTGGTCTTCCAGACCCTCGAAGGTGAACCCCATGCGACGAGGGGTGATGCTGATAGCCGGTGTTTTCCGTTTTTTGATCAGTCGTAGCTTCATTGGTGTCTCCTCAAGATGTCATTGCTGACATCAGTCAATGACATCTACTATGCGAGGTCTTGCAGTCAAGGTCTTGTCGTGGAGGGCCAACAAATGGTGAGTTCGGGCCGTCCCTGGGGAAATGCCGGCATACCGGGTATTTATGTGGTGTTGCTCTATGATGTGCTGGCGGGCATGGGGCTGGATGCCCCGTCCCTGCTGGCAGGACTGGGAGTGAGCCGCGATGAGCTGCTGGCCCCGGACCGGCGGGTATCCATGTCCCTGGCCCAGACGGTGGCCGAGCGGGGGGTGGCCATGGTGGGAGAGCAGGGGCTGGGATTCCGCTATGCCCGGGCCATGAGCATTACCCTGCACGGCCCGGTGGGTCTACTGGCCCTGTCCAGCGCCAGCGCCCAGGATGCGCTGGATGCCGCGTGCCGGTTTCTGGGGCTGCGAGCTCCGTTTCTGGTCATTGACCAGACCCGCCAGGGAGAGCTTGCCCATCTGCAGCTACGCAGTACGGCAACCCTGGGCGTGGCCCATGATTTTGTTGTCGAAGCCATGCTGGTGGGCCTCGTGTTCATGATCGAGCAGTTGCTGGATGCGCCCCCGCAGGGCCTGGAGATTCGCCGCCGGGGGCCGGCGCCTGCCTATCTGTCGACCCTGAAACAGGAAGTGGGGGTGCCGGTGTTGTTCGACCAGGGTGAGGATGCCCTGGTTTTTCCCCAGTCAGCGCTGGCGGCCCGGCCTCGCTTGGCGGATCCCCAGGTGGCGGCCCTGGCTCGGGAGCAATGCGAGCTGGAATTCCGTCAGTGGCGTACCGAGGAGGATGGTGTCATGGCCGAGCGTATCCGCAGTGCTCTCCAGGATCGTCCCGCGCCGTTACCCTCCCTGGAGACCATGGCAGAAAAACTGTCGGTGTCCCCCCGCACTCTCAAACGCCACCTGCAACAGTCCGGACTCAGCTATCGCCAGCTCCAGGACGAGGAGCGTTATCGGCAGGCACAACGTCTGCTGGCCAAGCCGGATAACAGCATCAGCGAGGTGGCCTATACGCTGGGGTACAGCGATGTGGCCAACTTTTCCAAGGCGTTCAAGCGCTGGAGTGGGGCGACGCCACGGGCGTACCGGGAGCAGAGATAGGAGTAAGCTTTAAGCTGCAAGCTACAAGGCGCGGGGAAGGCCTGGAGATGGGTGCTCTGCCGTGCCCGCGCATGGAGATCTGCCATGGAAATCAAGGCATCTGAAAAAGAAAAGGCCGCGCCCTGTTGAAGGGGCGCGGCCTCTTAGCTTTCTGCTTGCCGCGAAACTATCTCGCGTTGCAGCTTGAAGCTTGTGGCTTGCAGCTCGCCTTACGCTTTTTCGTAGGCTTCCACAGACTTCAGGATCTCGGCCTTGGCGGCTTCGGCGCCGTCCCAGCCATCGACCTTCACCCACTTGCCCGCTTCCAGCTCTTTGTAGTGCTCGAAGAAGTGCTTGATCTGAGCCAGCAGCAGCTCGGGCAGATCGTTGATGTCTTTCACGTTGTCGTAGATCTTGGTCAGCTTGGTGTGCGGCACGGCAACCAGCTTGGCATCTTTGCCCGCTTCGTCAGTCATGTTCAGGATGCCGACCGGGCGACAACGGATCACGGAACCGGGAACCACCGGGTACGGGGTTACAACCAGCACGTCCAGCGGGTCGCCGTCTTCAGACAGGGTGTTGGGGATGTAGCCGTAGTTGGCCGGATAGAACATGGGGGTTGCCATGAAACGGTCGACGAATACGGCGTTGCTGTCTTTATCGATCTCGTACTTGATCGGGTCAGCATTGGCCGGGATCTCGATGGCCACGTAAATGTCTTCCGGAATCTCTTTACCGGCGGGAACCTTAGCAAAATCCATGGTCTGTCCTTCTCAAACAGGGTTGGTGGTGGGCGCGGATTATAGCAATGCAGGGCGGCTCCGGCTAATGGCGCAAGGGCGTAACCCGGAGGGTGAGAAGAAAGGCTTTATGGTCAATGAGTTAGGGAGCCCGGGGCGGGGCTCCCCGGGCGTCTTGCAATGTTATTGGGCGGCTTCCCAGCCGGGGTAGTTGCCTTCCAGCAGGCGGACTTTCTTGAAACCTGCGTCCTCCAGCAGGGTGGCGGCGGCGCTGGCGCGGCGGCCGGACACGCAGTACAGCACGATTTCCTGCTTGCGGTATTGCTTGAGCATGTCCAGGTGCTGGTCCATCTGTTTGGCCGGTACCATGATGGCGCCGGGAATATGGCCGGCCAGGTATTCATCCTCATTTCGTACATCAATGATGATGGGCGCGCGATCGGCCTGCATGGCCTGTTTGAGCTCGTTGACGCTGATGCTGTCGGCAGCCCACAACGGGGTGCCAAGGACACTGAGCACTACAAGTAGAACCAGGTTGATACGTTTCATGACGTTGACTCCTGTCGGGTTTGCCATTCCTGCAACTCTTGTCACAGCCTGCCCGCACCTCTCACCATCCGGGGAATCGAGGGCTTGGCCGTGGGATGGGAAACACTTGCCGGGCGCGGCTGGCACGTTCATACACGAACGTCTGGTTTAGACAACGCGTCGAGGCTTTTGCTCACGGGGTCTCCATTTATTTCTGACGCTACCACCGCGAGGCTGCGGAGAACAGTCAACCGGTGCACGTCCGTGACTTTTGACGTGTAAACGGCACAATATCCGCCATCTGTATTCTGCCAGCCGGCCCCAAGGAGCGCGTGCCATGTCTGTTCATGAAATCACTCACCCTCTGGTCAAACACAAGCTGGGTCTGCTGCGTCAGCAGAGTCTGAGCACCCGCAGCTTTCGCCAGCTTACCGCGGAAGTGGGTAGCCTGCTGACCTACGAGGCCACCAGTGATCTGGAGTTGGAGGATTATCAGGTGGACACCTGGATGGGACCGGCGCCGGCCCAGCGCATCAAGGGCAAGAAAGTGACGGTGGTGCCCATCCTTCGTGCCGGTATCGGCATGCTCGATGGGGTGCTGGAGCTGATTCCCAGCGCCAAGGTCAGCGTCGTGGGGGTCTATCGCAATGAAGACACCCTGGAACCGGTGGCCTACTTTGAAAAGCTGGCCCACGACATTGATGAACGTCTGGCGCTGGTGGTGGACCCCATGCTGGCGACGGGGGGCTCCCTGGTGGCCTGTATCGACATGCTGAAAAAGGCGGGTTGCCAACAGATCCGTGCCCTGGTGCTGGTGGCGGCGCCGGAGGGCATTGGGAGGGTCCGGGCTGCGCATCCGGACGTGGACATCTACACCGCCTCGGTGGATCAGGGGCTCAACGACGATGGCTATATCGTGCCCGGCCTGGGAGATGCCGGGGACAAGATCTTCGGGACTCGCTAGCCCTTCCCGCTGGAGCCTTGCGAGCAAGACTCCAGGGATCACTACCGTCATTGGTGTTCGCGGCCTTAAAGGAGCCATCGGCATGCAACAGCCCGGATTCTGGAACTGGAAAATTATCCTTATTGGTGCGCAGATGCTGTTCGTGGCCTTCGGCGCCATGGTGCTGATGCCGTTGCTCACCGGGCTGGACCCCAGCGTGGCCCTGTTCACCGCCGGTCTGGGTACGTTGTTGTTTCAGTGGATTACCCGCCGATCGGTGCCGGTGTTCCTGGCCTCCTCCTTTGTATTTGTGGCGCCTATTGCCCATGGGGTCGCACAGTGGGGCGTGTCCGCCACCATGGGCGCGCTGTTGTGCACCGCCGTGGTCTATGTGGTGCTGGGCGGGCTGGTCAAATGGCGTGGCCCGGGTTTCTTGCATCGTCTGATGCCGCCGGTGGTCACTGGCCCCATCATCATGGTGATTGGATTGAGTCTGGCGCCCACGGCGGTGAACTTTGCCATGGGTATGACCGGCAATGGCGCCGAGCGGCTCTTCCCCTACGGCGAGGCACTACTGGTGTCCATGGTGGCCCTGCTTGCCACTATGCTGGTGGCGACCCTGGGGCGGGGACTATTCCGCCTATTGCCCATTCTTTGTGGTGTGGTCAGTGGGTACCTGGCAGCCCTGCTGATGGGGATGGTGGATTTCTCGGCGGTGGAAGAGGCGGGCTGGTTGGCCATGCCGGACTTTGTGGCGCCCAGTTTTCAATGGCAGGCGATCCTGTTCATGGTGCCGGTGGCCCTGGCCCCGGCCATCGAACACGTGGGGGATGTCCTGGCGATCAGCAGCGTCACCGGCAAGGATTACATCCGTAAACCCGGCCTGCATCGCACTCTGACCGGTGACGGTATTGCCAGCATGGCGGCGGCCCTGTTCGGTGGTCCGCCCAATACCACCTATTCGGAAGTTACCGGGGCGGTGATGCTGACCAAAGTGTTCAATCCGGTGGTGATGACCTGGACCGCATTGTTTGCCATCAGCCTGGCCTTTATCGGCAAATTCGGATTGCTGTTGCAAAGCATCCCCACGCCAGTGATGGGGGGCATCCTGATTCTCATGTTCGGCTCCATCGCCAGTGTGGGCATGAGTACCCTGATCAAGGCCCGGGTGGACCTTAACGCCCAACGCAACCTGGTCATTGTGGCAGTGACACTGATCTTTGGTATTGGTGGCATGGTGATGGGCAATGGTGATTTCACTTTGCAGGGGATCAGCCTGTGCGGACTGGTGGCAGTGATTCTGAACCAGGTTCTGCCGGATCACACCGGCACAGAGGAAGATCTGGGTGAGGAGCATGCCTGCAAGGAGAACTGGTCAGAGCAGCGCAAGGACAGTCATTAACTGGTACATCCGTGCCTTTATTGAGGCGTTATTCTCTTTTTCTTAAGCAAATGCTTTTCAGGATAAAAAGTTCTTTGCTTATTATTTTGCAAAATGATCTGAGCAAAATAATTTTTAAGCTATATTTTTGTAAAATTACATCTTTGTAACTGTTTCTGTCATTTTAATTGCGCATGGTTTGTTCCTGATGAACCAAGGAAGCTGTCAAAAGGGAACAGACTATGAAACTTAATCGTCTTGTGTTGCCGGCCGTTGTCGCCGCTCTTGCCACCGGCTGTGCCAGCAATCAGACCGTTCAGGACACTGCCGAATATCAGTCGTTGCAAAGTCAACAGCAGCAGCTGGAGCAGGAAAACCAGCAGTTGCGCGCAGCGCTGAACTCCAGCCAACAGCAGCCCGCCCCAGCGCCGGCACCGTCAGAATCCGGTAATCAGCTACTTCCCCCCAATGCCAAGCCAGGCCATTGCTACGCACGGGTTGTGATTCCGGAAACCTACAAGACCGAAATGCAGCGGGTCATGGTGTCTCAGGAAGACAGCAAGATCACCACCACTCCCGCTCGCTATGAAACCGTTCAAGAGCGAGTGCTTGTCAGTGAAGCCTACGACAAGCTGAAAGTGATTCCTGCCACTTACAAGACAGTGACCGAGAAGGTGCTGGTGAAAGAGGCGACCACCAAGTTGATCACCAAGCCGGCGGAATATAAAACCGTCACTGAGCAGGTGTTGGTAAAGCCCGCTTACACTACCTGGAAGAAAGGCCGTGGCCCCATCGAGAAAATCGATGATTCCACCGGTGAAATCATGTGTCTCGTGGAAGTGCCGGCGGAATACAAGACCGTTAGCCGTAAGGAACTGGTACAACCCGAGCGTACCGAGGAAGTGAAAATTCCTGCGGTGTACAAGACCGTCACCAAGAAAGTGGTGGATCAGCCTGCGCGCACTGAAAAAGTCACCGTGCCAGCGGTTTACAAGACCATTGATGTGGTCAAGCAGGTAGAACCGCCGAAAGAGAAGAAAACCATTATCCCCGCCGTCTACAAGGAAGTGCCCAAGCAGGTCAAGGTGACCGACGCGGATCTGGAATGGCGCGAAATTCTTTGTGAAACCAATACCACCCAGGATGTGGTCCGCCGCCTTCAGAAAGCACTGGAAGACAAGGGCTACGACCCGGTATGGATTGATGGTGTCTATGGTCCGAAGACCCGCGCCGCCGTGGTCGCTTACCAGAAGGACAACGATTTGGCCTCCGGCCAGTTGACCATGCAGACGCTGGAGCACCTGGGCGTGGAATTGTAACGCGCTGCTCCTTTCTGGTATTCAGGGCCGGCTTTTGCCGGCCTTTTTTATGTGTGCTCAGACTTGGCGTTAATAGCGAAGATACCCCGGTATTTCGCAGATGTTTCTGGCCAGAGATTAAACGGTCTGTCGCAACACCGGTGAGGTTTGGTCAGGCCGGTCATGCCCCAACCAGCCCAAGTCTCCCTTTATCCCTGATGTTGGTTTATCGGGTGGCACAGGCGCCGGCTTGATTGCCCTCGCGCAGCTGGCCCAGAACCTGGCCCGCAGTGAGGGTAAGAAAGGCACGTATCGGCAGTCCTGCTTCGCGCAAGCGCCTGGCGGTCCAGGTGTTGCAGGTATTGCTGAACCAGAAGGTGTCATTGGAAGGGAAGAAACGGCTATCGCCGTACAGACCCGGGTCGCCGGCGGGTAACCGCCCCTGCTCATCCAGTTGGAAATACCCGGCCAGACTCTCCTGTAACTGGCCGAGTTGCTCGGCACTCAGGCACAGTGGCTGCAAATCTGTATGGGGCAACAGTTCCGGATGTCGCTCCAGTCCTACCACGTGCATTGCCGATCGGGTTGGCCACAGCATGGCCCGAACCCGTAGCCACCAGCTGTCATCCTGCCGATAAAAGGCATCATCCCCCCAGCCGAACTCGTAGAAAGACGGCTCACTGAAGTGCGGTTCAAGAAACCCCAGGGCAGGGGAGAGCCGGTCTGCCGGAAAGGCAATACCGGTATGCCACCGGTGGCGTACCACCAGCACCGTCACGTCATCGGCCAGAGCCTGAGCCGGCAACGCCAATACCACCGTAAGAGAGATCGCCCATAAACGCATCATGGCTACAGTGTACCAAGCCATCGAGTCTCGCCGTGATATGTATTCGGTCCCATCAAGCATGCGGATTTGCCGACTTTCCTGTTTGAACTATCTGTTTTTTGTTTTTATAGAACTGCAGCGTGGCTGGCACGATAATTCGCGTCGATACGTTGATGAAGCATATGCGCAGTCTGCTGTGATGGTGTGGTAGCCGGTTGGAATAGACCGTTTGCCAAGACGGCGAGGCCACCGTCGGCCAGATGTCATATTTGCGCCAGCAGGGTACGGGCAATTTGCATTAAAAGCAGGACAATCTCTGGACAGAGCGGCTTGGAGGTAATCTGTGATCAGCGGACTTGCCTGGCGCAAGTCTTTCCCTGTTCGCATCCCGGTCGAGTACACTATCCAGCCAAGACCAACCCGACCCACAGATCCAGCCATGCCCCATTCCCATCCCATCGGTATTTTCGACTCCGGTATCGGCGGCCTGTCCGTGGCCGCGAAAGTCCGGGAGCTGTTGCCCGCCGACGATATCCTCTATGTGGCCGACTCCCGCCATGCGCCCTATGGCGACAAGTCCGATGCTTTCATTCTGGAGCGGATGAACACGGTGACGGATTTCCTGCTGGGGCAGGGGACCAAGGCGGTGGTGGTGGCCTGCAATACGGCGACCACCTCCGCCATTGCACAGCTACGGGCCTCCTGGTCGGTGCCGATTATCGGCGTGGAGCCAGGGGTCAAGCCGGCGGTGCTGGCCACCCGCAGTGGGGTGGTGGGGGTGCTGGCCACGCCCAGAACCCTGCAGACCCATTCCTTCAGTGCTCTGGCGGCCCGGTTTTCCAGCACCGTGAGTATTGCGGTGCAGCCCTGTCCGGACCTGGTGGGCCAGATCGAGGCGTTGCGTTTTGATGACGACAGGACCTTGGCACTGCTGAATCGCTATATCGCACCGCTGCTGGAGAAGGGCGCAGATACCATCGTGCTGGGCTGTACCCATTACAACTACCTGGCCGACCGCATTGCGCAGGTGGCAGGGCCCGGGGTGCAGATCGTCAGCACCGAGTCGGCGGTGGCCCGGGAAGTGGTGCGGCGGTTGGCGTGCGAGAGGCTGCTGGCGGAATCCGGGAAAACCGGGGATGAGGCGTTTTACACCAGCGGCGAACTGGCGGTGTTTGCCCGACAGATCGACTGCTTGTGGGGGCCTGGGAAGGCGGTTTATTCGTTGTAGGGGCGAAGCGTCTCGCTAAAAAACGTGATGGCTGTGTCGAAAGCGCCAAGGGCAGTTCGATAAGGTGATGACAGCACGCATGGCTGTTTTGAACTAACCCTTGGGAGACAGCAGCATGACCAGAATGATCTTTGTAAACCTGCCGGTAGCAGATCTTAAAGCGTCCATGGCGTTTTATACCGCGCTGGGCTTCGAGAACAATCCGCAATTCACCGACGAGACTGCCGCCTGCATGGTGTGGAGTGAGGCCATCCATGTGATGCTGCTGACCCATGACAAGTGGCGGACCTTTACCGCCCGGCCGATTCCGCCTTCCTCTTCCAGTGAAGTGATGCTGGCACTGTCCTTTGACAGTCGTGATGCGGTGGATGCCGTGAATAAGGCCGCTGCGGACAATGGCGGCACGGCAGATATCAACCCGGTTCAGGATCTGGGGTTCATGTATAACCGTAACCTGGCGGACCCGGATGGGCATGTGTGGGAAATGATATGGATGGACATGGCGGCGATAGAGGGCTAGTGCCGGCTCCCCGATTCCTGTCCGAGCTACGAAGCCCCTCTGTAGGAGTTCCCTTCCAGGGGACGAACCGTGCGAAGCACGAAATCGACCGAAGGTCGGTCAGGGACTTCAGGTTTCAACAAACTGAATGAAGGCATGAGGTGAACCTAACCCGTTTCCCTCGCCCAGGCTCGGGTTCGTCCCCTGGAAGGGAATTTATTCGCTTCGCTCACCCTTCAGGCCGCACTTCGTGCGTTACTCCCCTCCGCTACGTTCCTACAGAGATTCGTAGTGGGTTGAAGGCGTGAACCCGGAGTAAAACAAAAACGCCCCGCGATGCGGGGCGTTTTTCGTTTCCGGGTGGCTTACACCTCGAACGCGTCGTTCAGCTTCTTGGCCACCGGGACCAGTTTCAGCTTGGCGAATTGCGGCAGGCCGTCCTTGTAGGGCGGGTAGGACTCGCCGCCAATCAGGGGCGCCAGGTATTCGCGGCCGGACGGAGTGATGCCGAAGCCATCCTTGGTGATGAACTTGCGCGGCATCTTCTTTTCCACGTTGGCCACTTTCTTCAGCGGTGCCTCACCGATGGTCCAGCTGTATTTCTTGGTCTTCTTGCGCTCGATGGTGGGCATCACCGCATTCTTGCCGGCCACGGCGAATTCCACCGCTGCGCGGCCCACGGCGTAGGCCTGCTCCACATCGGTGGCGGAGGCAATGTGACGGGCAGCCCGTTGCAGATAGTCGCTCACCGCCCAGTGGTATTTGTAGCCCAGCTCATCCTTGACCATTTGTGCAATCACCGGGGCCACGCCACCGAGCTGTTTGTGCCCGAAGGCATCGGTGTTACCCGCGTCGGCCAGGAAGGTGCCGTCTTCGTAGCGGGCACCTTCGGACACCACGATCACGCAGTAGCCCACTTTCTGAACAGTGGCTTCCACTTTCTTCATGAAGGCGGCCTTGTCGAAGGCGATTTCCGGGAACAGGATCAGGTGTGGCGCGTCGTCGTTGTCTTCCTTGGCAAGACCTGCAGCAGCAGCGATCCAGCCGGCGTGACGGCCCATCACTTCCATCACGAACACCTTGGTGGAGGTGGCGCACATGCTGGCCACGTCCAGGGCCGCCTCGCGGCAGCTCACGGCGGTGTACTTGGCCACGGAGCCAAAGCCCGGGCTCACATCCGTGAAGGGCAGGTCATTGTCCACGGTCTTGGGCACGTGGATGGCCTGGATCGGGTAACCCATCTTTTCGGACAGCTGGGACACTTTCAGGCAGGTGTCAGCGGAGTCACCGCCACCGTTGTAGAAGAAGTAGCCGATGTTGTGGGCCTTGAACACCTCGATCAGACGCTCGTATTCGCGCTGGGAGGTTTTCAGATCCTTGAGCTTGTAGCGGCAGGAGCCAAACGCGCCGCCGGGGGTATGCTTGAGCGCGTCAATGGCGCTTTTGCTTTCTTTGCTGGTGTCGATCAGCTCTTCGGTGAGGGCGCCGATGATGCCATTACGCCCGGCGTAGACCTTGCCGATCACATCCTTGTTCTCGCGGGCGGCTTCGATCACGCCGGCGGCGGAGGCATTGATGACAGCGGTGACACCGCCAGACTGAGCATAGAAAGCGTTTTTACGCGCCATGAGAGACCCCTTGATTCAATTTGCGTGCATTCTAGCGAAGGAGGCCATGAAACACACCCGGTGTTGTCGGACGATGACAGGAAAAGGGCAGTTGGAAGTTCAACGTTGAATGTTGAACTTCCAACTGCCCCTGATGGTGATTTCCTCCCGGCTCTGGAACAATAGCTCGCCGGAGGATCCATGACTGCATTGATGACATTGTTCTGGCGGCTGGCCATATTTCGCGCCGGCCCCGAAAACGCGCCTTACTCAACGAACCTGCTGGGCCTGGTGTTGCTGGGTTGGTGTGGCCTGCAACTGCTGGTAGGTAGCTTGCAGACAGCCCTGCCGGTGCTGGTGTTGCTGAGCAGCCAGCTCACCTCAATGGCGGTGATCCTGGCGGGGATTTTTGTACTGCTGGGCTTTAAGGGGCTGCAGAGTCGTTGGCTGCAGACGGCCCTGTCGTTGGTCGGTATCGATGTGGTGCTGACCCTGGTGACCCTGCCTTTGCTGGCGATCAATGCGGGCATGGCCCAGTCCCAGGGCTGGATCGAGGGGCTGTATCTGTTGCTGGTGAGCTGGCAACTGGCCGCCCAGAGCTTCGTTTACCATCGGGCCATGAATGTGGGGCCGTTCCTGGGCCTGGGGATCGCCCTGACCCTGCTGGTGGCCGGCTATGCCGCGGTAGTGATGCTGGTGCCGGAAGTGGTGACGGTGACCCGGTAAGCTTCACCTGACAGTCCCTTTGCCGTTAAGGTGCAGGGATTCTTTTGATCGGTTTATTCCCATGCATATCCATATCCTCGGTATCTGTGGCACCTTCATGGGCTCTCTGGCGCAGCTGGCCAAGGCTCAGGGCCATCGTGTTACCGGTAGTGACCAGAACGTCTATCCGCCCATGAGTGACCAACTGGAAGCGGCGGGCATTGCACTGACCCAGGGGTACGACCCGGCGCAACTGGAGCCGGCGCCGGATCTGGTGGTGGTCGGCAATGCCCTGAGTCGGGGCAATCCTGCCGTGGAAGCCGTGCTGGATCGGGGCCTGCCCTATACCTCCGGTGCCCAGTTGCTGGAGGATGTGATCCTGCCCGGGCGCTGGGTGCTGGCGGTGGCCGGTACCCACGGCAAGACCACGACCAGCTCCATGCTGGCCTGGATTCTGGAGCACGCCGGGCTCAATCCCGGTTATCTGATTGGTGGTGTGCCCGGCAATTTCGGGGTCTCTGCCCGACTCGGTGAGACGCCGTTTTTTGTGGTGGAAGCGGATGAATACGACACCGCCTTCTTCGACAAGCGCAGCAAATTCGTTCACTACCGTCCGCGCACCGTCATTCTCAACAATCTGGAATTCGACCACGCGGATATCTTTGCCGATCTGGCCGCTATCCAGACCCAGTTCCACCACCTGATTCGCACCGTGCCTTCCTCCGGGCGGCTCATCCTTCCTCATGGCGAAACCGCCCTGGAGGAGACACTGGAGAAAGGCTGCTGGAGCGAGATTGAACGCTTCGGTGAAAACGACTCCCTGGGCTATCGGCTGGATAACGCGGATGGTTCCGCCTTTACCGTGCTGGAGAACGGTGAGCCAGTGGCACAGGTGCGCTGGGATCAGACTGGCCGGCACAGTGTGAATAACGGCATGGCCGCCTTGCTGGCTGCCCGTCATGTGGGTGTGACGCTGGCGGATGGCGCGGCGGCTTTGTGCGAATTCCAGGGTGTGAAGCGGCGTATGGAATTACGCGGTGAGATTCATGGGGTGCGGGTGTATGACGACTTTGCCCATCACCCCACGGCCATTGCCACCACCCTGGACGGGTTGCGTCGCAAGGTCGGTGACGGAAAGATTCTGGCGGTGATCGAACCCCGCTCCAACACCATGCGCATGGGAAGCCACAAGGAAGCGCTGGCTGCCAGCACCGGGGCGGCGGATGAGGTAATCTGGTACCAGCCGCCGGGACTGGACTGGTCGCTGGACCCGGTGGTGTGTGAATCGCCGGTGCCCGCTTCGGTGAGTAATGATATTGACGACATCATTGCCCGGGTGCTGGCTCGCAAGGGCGAGCCACTGAATGTGGTGGTGATGAGCAACGGCGGCTTTGGCGGTATCCATCAGAAGTTGCTGGAGGCGCTAAAAGCATAAGCTCTTCGCCACATGTTATTCCGGAGGGGTCGTTGGAGCCTTGCTCGCAAGGCGAATTCTCTCAGGGGCCGGGCCCTTCGCTTTGCAAGCAAAGCTCCAACGGTGGCCGGCTTTACGGTTAGCTTGGTGTTCGGCGTGAATCAACACGGGAGGTTGTCATGTTCTGGTCCGTATTCTGGGCATCGGTGCATTACCTCAGCATTCTGATGCTGTTTGCTTTCCTCTACGGGGAACTTCTGTTGTGGCGAACCGGCATCAACGAACGCAACATTCGTACTCTTCTGTGGCTGGATATCGGCTATGGTCTCGCGGCGCTGGTGGTAATGGTGAGCGGGATTGCGCGGGCCGGCTGGACGGAAAAGGGCTGGGATTTTTACCTGTCCAACCCCTGGTTTCATGGCAAGGTCACCCTGTTTGTCCTGATCGGCCTGTTGAGCCTTTACCCCACCAAGGTGTTGCTGGGCTGGCGTAAAGCGGTGAAGGCCGGTCATGTGCCGGAAATTGATGACGCCCTGCAGCGCAATCTGCGTGGTGTGCTGGTGGCGGAACTCCACCTGGTGGTGTTGATGCCCATTCTCGCGGCATTGATGGCCCGTGGTGTAGGAATGGGTGTATGAAAAAACGAATCACACTGGCCTTCACCGGCGCTTCCGGTGCCCCCTACGGATTGCGCCTGCTGCAGTGTCTGCTGGATGCGGATTGCGAGGTCTTCGTCATCCTGTCCAAGGCGGCGCGGGTGGTGATCGGCATGGAAACCAAGCTGAAACTGCCGGCCGGCACCGGCGCGGCAGAGCAAGCCCTGCGCGACTGGGTGCAGACAGACCGTGGCAACCTGGTGGTCTGCGGGCTGGAACAGTGGACCGCACCGGTTGCATCTGGCAGTGGTGCGCCTGCCGCCATGGTGGTGTGCCCGTGCTCCACCGGGACCCTCTCCGCCATTGCCTGCGGGGCCAGCGATAACCTGATCGAACGGGCCGCCGATGTGGCCATCAAGGAGGGGCGCAAGCTGATCCTGGTACCCCGGGAAGCGCCTTTTTCCCCTCTCCACCTGGAAAACATGCTGAAGCTGTCTCGCCTGGGTGTGACCATCATGCCGGCTGCCCCCGGTTTCTATCATCAACCGGAGACGGTGCAGGACCTGGTGGATTTCATCGTCGCCCGGTTACTGGATCATCTGGGGGTAGAACAGACGCTGGTGAAGCGCTGGGGGGAGTAACCCTCCAAATCCGTTGTAGGAGCGTCGCTGGCGGCGCGATAACTCAACCCCTGAATCGAGTTTCGAAGACCTGGATTGAGCTGTTGAAGGTCTTGCCTTTCGAACCTCGCTCCTCGTAACTCGCAACAGTTTTGTTCGCGCCGCCAGCGACGCTCCTACAGGACCTTTACGGTCAATGCACCAGAAGGTGCCCCACCAGCCCCAACGCAAACCCGGCCACTGCCCCCTGGGCTGGCGCCCAATGCTTTTTCAGGGGCACCTGCGGGGCAATGTCCTGGAACACCAGGTAGAGAATCCCGCCACTGGCAAACAGCATGATGCCCCCCAGCACCAGTGGGCTGTCCACCAGCACCAGGAAGCCCAGGGCGGCGCTGACGGGGCCGAGCAGTGCCAGGGTGGTGAAGGCCAGAATGATCTTGCGGGAGGAGAGGGTATTGCCGTCGCTGTTGCGGATTTCCCGATAGGCGTTGAAGCCTTCCGGGAGATTCTGCATGCCGATCAGGAACGCCAACAGGTAGGCCTGGCCTCCTCCCACTGCCAGTGCCGCCCCCAGGGCGATGGCTTCGGGCACAAAATCCAGCAACATGGCCAGTAGTTGTGACATGGCACCGCCATGGGCAGCCAGTGCCCGGTCCACCACCATAAAGGCAATGCCGCCGCCAACGAACAGCAGGGTGGCAGAGAGCGGGTTATGGTGTTGGGCCCCTTCCGGGACCAGCACCAGGGCCACGGCGGCCAGCAAGGCGCCACCACCGAAGGCAATGACTGTATGGCGGACCTCCTGTTCCAGCCAGCCCCGTGCGATGTGCTGTTTAACACCGATCAGGGCACCGGCGGCCATGCTCAGGCCTGCGGCCAGGCTGAGCAGTAATGCAAGATAAAGTGGGCTCATGGATCATCCTTGAAGGTGAAACGCCTGTTAGCGAGAGACCTTAAAGTCTGACTGGTGGACGATCAACTGTTACTGAGGCTGTAGTCCACCGGCGCGATGACTTCCACGGGAATCTGTTTCAGATCCTTGGGGGGAGCATCAAAGCGAAGGCGGGAAACCAGCTCCAGGGTCGCCCGGTCCAGAATCCGGCTGCCGGAGCTCTCCACGACCGCCACCTGTTCTGCCCGACCGGAGGCGTTGATCATGAACGAGACCTTCACGGTACCCTGTTGGCGACGCATGCGGGCGCGGTGCGGGTACTGTTTGTTGTAGTCGATGGTATCGCGCACCTTGGCCAGGTATTTGTTCAGGGCGTTTTCCGTGTCGCCGGATTGATGCACCCCTTCACCCGGGTCCCCGGCCATGCCTTTGGCGCCCACTTGTTGGGGCTGGCTGGCGGCCTGCTCGCTATCGTTTTTTTCCCGGGTTTCCTGCTCCGTTTTCTTCTCTTTCTTGGCCACAACCGGTTCCGGGGTGGGTTCCGGTTTGGGTTCCGGCTTGGGCTTGGCCACGGGCTTGGGTTTTGGTTTTACCTTGGGCTTGGGTTTTGGCTCGGGCTCGGGCTCGGGCTTGGGCGTCGGCGCTGGCGCCGCGTTGGCCGGCGCGGGTGGGGCGGCGGGTTTTTCCGCTGGCGGCGCAAGGCTGACCACCATTTCCGTGACACCGGGCTTGGCCGGCCGTCCGCCGGCCAGGGTAAGGGCTCCGACGGTAACCAGGACGCTGGCGTGAATCAGGGCGGAGATGACCCAGGCGAAAAGAGTGCGGGATTTCATTGCCCCTCCCCGTCATTGCGGGTCACCAGGCGCACTTGCTCTACGCCCAGTTCCTGCAGGGTTTCCAGTCTTTCCCGCAGGGTCGTCATGGTGACGCCGGCATCTGCCAGCAGACGGACTTCCGCCCCTTCCGGGCGTTCTTTCAGATGCTCTTGCAGTGTGGTCTCGGTGAGCGCCGTGTCATTGTCCTCGGTGAACCACTGGCCGTCCTTCTGCAATACCAGCAACAATTTGTCCCGGGCTTCCGGTCCATTGGCGCTCTGGCTCAGAGGGGTATCCACGGATACGGTGGGGCTCTTGGCCAGCTGGCCGGCCAGCATGAAGAAGATCAACAGCAGAAATACCACATTGATCAGTGGCAACACCGGTTCCAGTGGGGGGCGGCGGGAAGAGGTTTCCATGATCATCATGGCAACAGCTCCAGTTGTACGTCCTTTACGCCGGCGGCCTTGATCGCATCCACGGCGGCCAGGGCTTGCTGCAAGGTGGCATCCGCACTGACGGTGACCCAGACCTTGGTTTTCTGGGTGTCGAGCCGATCCGCCACGGCGTCAGGGGTGAAACTGACGCCGTTCAGATTCAGGTCGCCGTCGGCCTCCACTTCGATCACCAGCCACTTGTCATCAGGTTTATTCATGCTTTCAGCGGGCTGCACGTTGACGGGCAGGTCGTAGAACTGCCCGAAACGGGTCGCCAGCATAAAGAACACCAGCAGAATAAATACTACATCAATCAGCGGTGTGAGGCTGATAAAGGGCGTACGGTGACGCTCTGGTTCAATATGCATGCGCCACCGACGGGTCGCGGTCCTCTTCCAGGGGCTCGGATTCCGCGTGATTGTTGCGAAGGACCTTCAGACGGGACAAGCGGTCCTGCATTTTTTCCCGGCACAGTTCCAGGCTGCGGTCCGCCCAGTGAAAGGCAGCCAGCGTGGGGATCGCAACGGTCAGGCCGGCGGCGGTGGTCAGCAAGGCTTCCCAGATACCGCCTGAGAGGATGGACGGGTCCACCTGGGCGCCAGCCGTCTCCAGGGCCTGAAACGCGCCGATCATGCCAAATACGGTACCCAGCAGGCCGAGAAGGGGTGCCACGGCGCTGATCACTTCCAGAATGCGCAGGCCGCCGCGCAGATTATCCAGGGAGGTGCGCGCCAGGCGCAGGCTTTCTTCCTGCCAGGCCGCTTCTTCCAGTTTGCTGTTCTGCCAGCATTGCCATACCACCTGATCAATCGGGCTGGTCAGTTTCCCGGGCTTGGCGGGCTGCTGGCCCCGGGTCAGGGCGTCCAGCAGACGGTCTGCCTGACGGGCGCTGCCCGGGCGAACGCGGGCGAACTGCAGAATCTTGGAGATCAGGGTGGCCAGGGCGATCACGGACAACAACGCCAGAACCCACATGGTGGCGCCGCCACTGACAAACCAGTCAGGCAGTTGCAGGGAAATCGGGGGCATGGAAAAACTCCTGCTACGGGCGAATCCAACGGGCCCGGTTAGTAGTACAAAAAGCATGCATACTGGCATGCGGTTGTGACATCCCGGTGACTGAGCAACAAACCGGGGAACACGGATTCGAGACGGTCAGCGCGAAGGCTCGAATTAGGGGTCGCAATAATAGGTTCGCAGGCACCTGAATGCAAGTCATTCCTATTTGCGGGCCATTCACGGTACTGCATCGCAGTGTTGCTCAACGAGGGGGTTCTGCCGATGGGGAAGCGGTGGACAGCCACAGAAAGAGGGCGTCTGGGAGGGTAAGGCTGGTGGCCGCCCCCGTAAGCGCTTTGCGGTCTTTCGGGGGGAGGCATCCAGTCAGAATGGCGCCGTGGGGCGCCCGGCAGAGTTATTTGAGCAACAAGCGGTAATTCATATTGGATTCGATGCGGTTACCGTCCTGATCCAGTTGTTCAATGGCGTTGACGGCATCCTTGATATAACGGCGGTCGGCATCGGGATCATCGGGGTTGATGGTGTAGATGTCGTATTGCATGTTGCCCTGCAGGCGCTTTTCCGCCTCCCAGTTACCGCGCTCTGACGCGCTCAACTCCACTTTGGAACCGCTCAGGTATTCCTCGCGCAGTTCAAAGCGAGTGGGATTGTCGTACTGATCTCGGTAAAGCGTCAGAGTGGTGCGAATGCCGGAACAGTCAGCGCAGGGCAGCATGCCGCTGTATGTCAGCTTCTGGGCGGTAGGGTTGACCGGTTCTTCCGGTGGCTTGCTCTGGCAGCCGGTAACGAGAATGGCACTGCCCAGCACGGCGGCGGCGAGGTAGGTTTTCATCTTGGTACTCCCTGACAACTCCTTTAAAGATACCCCTTTGAAAAGTGTTTTTGTGTTTGGTTCGCCGTTTTAACAGTTTTTGATAATTTCATGGCGCGTTTGCGCACTGCTCAGTAGACAGGAGGGAGTCTCGGAGGGCTCGGCAGACAGGGCCTGGTGCGCATCAATCTTGCGGAAAACCCATTGCATGATGGCCAGAAAGAAAGCGAACACGATCAGAAAATAGAACAGAATCATGCAGCACCTACCCGGTTATTGTTGTGCAGACAGGCTAGAACCGGACGGGGGAGGTCACCAGCAACACTTTGTTATCAGTTGTTGGTTTACTGTTATCGGGGTTCCGGGCGGGCATGAAAAATGACGGAAACCGGCAGTGTCTGCTGCGGGTCCAGAGGTTCCTCCAGAGAGACTCGATAGCCCTGACTGTGGAGCAGCGCCAGCCAACTCTGCAACGTGCGGAAATACCAGGGCGGAGCATCACCGAAATCAACGCAATCGGCTGGCCAGCGGGTTTCACGCCAGCCATCGCAATAGTGTCCTTCGCAGGTCATCAGCGGGTGCAGGGTCTGTATCAGCAGCAAGCCTCCGGGGGAGAGCCGGCGGTGCAGCACAGCCAGTAACTGTTGTACGGATTGCTCGCCAAACAGGGAAAAATTGCACACGGCCAGATCAAAGGAGTCGGTGAGGTTCTGCGCCAGTTCACTGAAGGCCAGACAGCGGTAGTCCCCCTGTTGGTGTTGCTGGCGGGCAGCCTCCACCAGGGCCGGGATGGCATCGATGCCGGTGGTGTGAATGCCCCGGGCAGCCAGGCGGCGACATAACCAGCCCTCGCCACATCCCACATCCAGCACCCGGCTCGGCTGGTGAGCGAGGATGGCCCGTTCGATGGCCGGGTCGCTGATGCGCCGGCTGGCCAGCCCCTGCTGTTGTATCAGGCGGGTCCAGGGGGCGGCATTATCCTGCCAGCTGGCAAGGATGCGTTGCTCCGGTGTCATGTGGTCAGCGCATGGGGGTTAGTGGGCCCGCCCGTTCCACGGCTCGCTGGTACGCCGGACGTGCTTCCATCTGCTGCAGGAAGCGCTGGATTGCCGGCAACCGGCTCAGATCGGCGCGGGCAGAGGCGGCCTGCAACGGAAAGCTCATGATGATATCCGCTGCGCTGAGCGTCTCGCCAGCAAACCAGTTATGGTCGGCCAGGTGAGACTCAATGACAGCCAGCTGGGTTTCCAGTTGCGGGTCAATAAAGGTGCCAATCACCTTGCCGCTGATGCCCTTGGCAACCGGACGGACAATAAAGGGCATGGGGGATTTGGGAATACGGCTGAATACCAGCTTCATCACCAGCAGGGGCATCAGGGAGCCTTCTGCGTAGTGGAGCCAGTAACGCTCTTGCACCCAGCGTGGATCGTCGGTGCGGATTTTCCAGCTGTCGTTGCCGTGTCGCTGGATCAAATATTCAATAATGGCGCCGGACTCTGCCACGGTGATGTCGCCATCGGTGATTACCGGGGATTTCCCCAATGGGTGCACCTGCTTGAGTTCCGCCGGGGCCAGCATGGTTTTGCTGTCGCGGGCATAGTGGCGAATCTCGTAGTCCAGGCCCAGTTCTTCCAGCAGCCAGACGATGCGCAGGGAACGGGAGTTTTCCAGGTGGTGAAGGGTGATCATGGGCTGTCTCGCTAATCCGGTGTTGCCCGGCAGCATAGCAGAGTTATGCGCCATTCACGTGCGACACCCTGCACACCTGTGATCGGTGAGGGGGGGAGCATGCAACAAAGGCATAACCCCCCGGACTTCAGTGTCTGGCGGTATCAATACTGGGAGGGCGAGCCGCCAGATGAACCTGCTTGATCACCGAGTCGAGAATGGTTTCGGTGCGCCAGGCCTGATGGTGGTTAACCATGGCAACCACCGCCCAGGTGGTGTTGTTTTCATCCCGGGTGAAGCCAGCGATGGAACGTACGTTTTTCAGTGAGCCCGTCTTGATATGGCCGAGGCCGGCCATGCCGGCCTTGCCAAGCCGCCGGCGCATGGTGCCGTCCATGGCAATCAGCGGCAGGGACGCGATCAACTCAGCCGCAAAACGGCTTTCCCAGGCTTGTTGCAACAGGCTGGCCATCTGCCGGGCGGAGATCCGTTCAAGGCGCGATAGGCCGGAGCCGTTTTCAAACACCATGCCCTTGCTGTCGATGCCCTTGGTGGCCAGCCATTCGCGGATGGTTCTTTCCGCCGCTGCCAGGTCGTCCCGGTCTCCAGGTTGACGGAATTTGGCGCCCAGGCTGAGGAACAGCTGGCGGACCATCACGTTATTGCTCCACTTGTTGATGTCACGAACCATGGTGACCAGGTCTCGCGAGGAAGTGGTGGCGAGCAGTTCGATGCTGGCATCACGGGGGCGAAGCCCTTGACGTATCTGACCGGTGAGAGTGCCGCCCAGTTGCTGCCACAGGCCGGTGATCAGGGCGCCGGTGTAGTCGCCCTGGTCCATGACGGACAGGTAGCTGCTGGTGGAGCACCCTTTGGGCAGCACGCCGGTAACAGTGATGCGGGTGTGGCCATTTTCGGTCAGGGTCGGTTGGTAATCGAACTGGTAGCGTCGCGGGCACTGGCCGTAATCCTTGAAGACCATCCGGTTATCGATCTCTACCCCATTGAGGGTGGGTTCGGTCCAGGTATGGATGCCTCTCTCGTCAGCGCGGGAACGAATGCGCAACACATTCAGGTTGGTAAGCAAGGCGTGGGGTTCAACCAGGAAGGGCGCATTGGGGTTGTCGCCGTCATCATCAAAGTCAGGAATACCGTTGGGCAGATTGAAGGCGCTGGCGTCAAGCACCAGGTCACCCTGGATATGGTCAATGCCCATGGCGCTCAGCTCGCGCATCAACAGCCAGAGTCGCTCTTCGGTCAGTTTCGGGTCGCCACTGCCAGCAAAGTAGAGGTTGCCCTGCAAGGTGTTGCCACTGATCTTGCCGTCGGTGTACAGCCGGGTATGCCACTGATAGGTGGGACCGAGCAGCTCCAGGGCCGCATAGGTGGTGACCACTTTCATGATGGAGCCGGGATTGAAGGGGGTATCCGCATTCAGAAAGCGGGCATCACCAGGGCCGTTCAGGGGAATGGCGGTGACCGCCAGGTGCTCGTCGGCCAGCTGCAGATTCTTGGCAGCCTCCAGTACCGGAGCGAGAAGCGGGGTGGGTGAACCGGCATGGGCGGGAATGGCGCCCAGCATGCTCAACAGGGTCAGGCATGAAAGTGCTGACAGCAATCGTAAAAAGCGTGCCTTGACGGCAACCGGGTGAGACATGAGCAGACCTGGCCAGATAGTGGCGGAAAGTAGAACGGCACAAGAAAATAACTGGCCCTAGCGTAAACCAAAGCCGGGGCCGGGTCAGCGGGGGGAATCGCGATGAAATGTAAATTCATCGCGACTCCTGCGCTGGAGCGGGGCGGCATCAGGCGGGTTTGTGGATTCCCACATCAATGCCTTTGTGTTGCAGGTCTGCGTGATAGGAGCTGCGCACCATAGGACCTGATGCCACAGAGCGGAAGCCCAGCTCCTCCGCCACACGGGCATATTCGCGGAATTCGTCCGGGTGAACGAAACGGGCCACCGGCGCGTGGTGTTTGCTGGGCTGCAGGTACTGACCAATGGTCAGCATGTCCACATCGTGGGCGCGCAGGTCCTTGATGGTGTTGATCACCTGTTCGAAGGTTTCACCCAGGCCCACCATGATGCCGCTCTTGGTGCTCACGTCCGGGCGGCGTGCCTTGTAGCGCTGCAGCAGGTCCAGTGAATGCTGGTAACGCGCGCCGGGGCGGATGTGCTTGTACAGCTCCGGGACCGTTTCGATGTTGTGGTTGAACACATCTGGCGCCGTGTCCACCAGAATATCCACGGCGGTATCCAGGCAAGGGCGGAAGTCGGGGGTGAGGATTTCAATCTTGGTCTGCGGCGTGCGTGCGCGAACCTGGCGGATGCATTCGGCAAAATGCTCGGCGCCCCCATCGGCCAGATCGTCCCGGTCCACGGAGGTGATCACCACATACTTGAGCCCCAGATTCTCCACGGATTCGGCCAGATGCAGGGGCTCTTCCGGGTCCAGGGCGTTGGGGCGGCCAAAGCCCACATCACAGAAGGCGCAACGTCGGGTGCAGATGTCGCCCATGATCATGAAGGTGGCGGTGCCGCCGCCGAAACATTCCGGCAGATTGGGACAGGCGGCTTCCTCGCAGACGGTATGCAGCTTCTGCTCGCGGAGCATGGACTTGATGCGCTGGATCTCGCCGTTGGCGGGGACGCGCACACGGATCCAGTCCGGCTTCCGCTGGTAGCCGGTCTCTTCATTGACCATGGGAATGGTGCGTACCTTGTCTGCACCACGCAGCTTGTCGCCGATCTGAACCTTGCGCTTGGCCTGTGCCTGCTCGCTCATGGGGTGTCCGTTACTGTCAGGGTGCCGGGCTGTGGGCCGGCGAAAATTCGGAAACGTCATTGTACCAGTCTGGCAAGGGGGCTGTCCGTGGCGCCAGCCCCAGACGTTTGGCTAATAACGTCACCAGCTGTTGCTCCATGGTGTGGCGATCCAGCACTACGCCCTGCTGGCTAAGGGTGGTCATGGGCTGGCCAACATGGCCGCAGGGGTTGATGCGCTGCCAGGGAGACAGGTCCATGTCGCGGTTGATGGCCAGGCCGTGATAACTGGCGCCCCGGCGGATGCGCAACCCCAGTGAGGCAATCTTGGCGCCTTGCACATAGACACCGGGAGCGTCGTCACGGTTGGCCGCGTCGATGCCGTGGCTGGCCAGAAAATCGATGATGCCCTGCTCAATGGCACTGACCAGCCCCCGGCTGCCGAGCCCCAGGCGTTTAATGTCCAGCATCAGGTAGATCACCGTCTGCCCGGGGCCGTGGTAAGTCACCTGCCCGCCCCGGTCGCTGTTGACCACCGGGATCTCGCCGGCATTGAGCACATGTTCCGGTTTGCCGGCCTGACCCAGGGTGAACACCGGTGGGTGTTCCAGCACCCAGAGCTCGTCGGCAGTGTCGGCGGTACGGCCATCGGTAAGCGTGCGCATGGCCTGCCAGCAGGGGGTGTAATCCACCCGGGGGAGATAGCGAATCAAGGCATCGTTCATGGGGGAAGTATAAAGGCAGCGACAAGCTACAAGCTACAAGCTACAAGCTACAAGCTACAAGCTACAAGCTACAAGCTACAAGCTACAAGCTACAAGCTACAAGCTACAAGCTACAAGCTACAAGCTACAAGCTACAAGCTACAAGCT